>Ga0306924_10000931_pt1 | contig 25817 bp, 27 predicted proteins | sample sta12Can44000111_FD_203756 | JGI IMG/M metagenome (GOLD analysis project Ga0306924, IMG submission 203756) | Lab enrichment of tropical soil microbial communities from Luquillo Experimental Forest, Puerto Rico - statanox.12C.anox.44.000.111 (v2)... | ecosystem: Environmental > Terrestrial >... | reverse complement strand
GAGTCCGTCTTCAGCAGGTAGATTGCCGTCCGCCCCGGACCGCCGAGCCGGACGGCGAGGTCTGCCGGAAACCGCATCCCCGGCGCGCCGAAGAACCGAAATCCCCAGGCGACGTTCCCGGTGGCCGCCACGAGCGCCGCCGGTTTTCTGGCATCTGCGATTCCGTTCTGGTCTTGTTCCGTCAAACGCAGGGAATGGAGGTCTCCGATGGCGACGAACAGGTCCGAGGCTGCAGTGAAGGCAGCGGCAACACGCAAGCGTCGGGCAGCCGGTAGGAAGGCGTGGGCTACCCGCAAGCGCAGGGCGGCCGCGCGGAAGGCTGCGGCCACTCGAAAGGCCCGCAAGAAGTAGTTGCCGGGCTGTTCTCAGCGCGCGACCTCATGGTTCAGGCCGACCCGTGGCGATGACCCTGGTCGGCACTGCCAGGTGTTGAAGTCGGTTGCCCCTCTCGCGAACTCGAAGAACGTCGGACTTCGAGTCCCGCACAGGAACATCGCATCGTCCACAGAGATGGGCGCGCGACGATTCAGGGCGGTCTAGTGATTGTGCCCCTGTACGGCCTGGCCTCTCAGGGCTTCACGACGACCGCCACCCGAATCCCTGCGAGCCCGGCGATGACCTAGGCGAGCGACGACGTGCGGCCCGCTGCTCGAACTCGAATCGGAGCGTCTCCAGCCGAGCGCGCCCGTCCTCCGGCAGGTCGCCGTCGTCGAGCACGTCCTTCACGGCGTTGAACTCGTCGATGTCCCGGATGCGCCCGCGCGCGAGGACCACATCGTCCGGCTCAAGTCTGGTGGGCCGGACATGACCGTCGATGACGTGGTGACGCTCACCGGCAAGCCGCGCGTGCGGTGCGTCTGGTTCGCGGGCCGAAAGCACGAATCCGCCATGTTCGACCCGAGCAGTCTCGTGCCGGGGGCGGCGGAGCCGCAGTGATGCCATCAGCAACGGATGAAGCCGCGAAGATGCTGGAGTGGTTCCACGCGCAGCGCGGTCAGTTGATGCAGCTCGACGCCGCCTGCAAGCTCGACACGGCCTTCGGGAGGGGGACGTTCACGTACTTCAACGCGAACGGGAACCTCGCGATCACCCCCGCCGTGCTGAAGGCGTTCCGCAGCGTTACCGGCCCGGACGTCGTCTGGAGTCGGAGCCTGTTCATGTGGCGGAAGCGGCAACACGGCGATCCCGCCGGCCGTCAGGTGTACTAGACGAGACGGAACGATGGGCGCTGCTTCCGATGTGCTACTCGGTGCGGCGCTTGCGCGGAAAGACCACGTGAAATCGAGGTCGGCCGAAGCGCGACGCGCGGCGTGAAAATCCCCGTGTCGGTGGTTCGATTCCGCCCCCAGGCACTCGCAATCGAGCTCGTGCATCTGGCCCATCCGATCGGCGGTCAGGAACTGCCGAACGCCGCGCGCCGCAGCCAGCGCATCGAGCTCGCGCACGTTCGGGGGCCTCTCGGTAGCGACGATCGCGCGTGTGCGGCGTCGAGCACCGCGAAGGCGCGCGCGACCTCGCCCTTCCAGCGTTCCGCGAGGTCTGCCGAAGCTTCTTCGCCGCGCCGCCGCCCGCTCACAGCCGGCGCGGCCATCGGAGCCCCTCCCAAGGTGAGGGGCTCCGCCGGCCGTCCCGGAGGGTGCCTTTGCAGTCCGGGTAGCATGGTGCTACCTTTAAGACCATGGGTCAGCCTGTGAAGCTCTCGGACCATCTGATGCTTGAGGCCCGCCGCGTCGCGGAGGGGTCCCAGCGCTCTCTCGCCGGGCAGATCGAGCACTGGGCGCGGCTCGGCCGCGCCATCGACTCGCTGATGCGCCCCGGCACCGCTCTCAAGCTCAAGCGCCGACCGCCGGCGCCGCTCCTCTCCGAGCGCCTCAAGGACATCGACACCCCCGCCGGTCGCGCGCGCGTCGCGGCGGGGCTCGCGTCGGAGCCCTTCCCGCACTTCGAGGTCGCTCCGGGCCGCCCCGGTCTCCTAGTCCGGATCGACGAGGACGGCACGCGCACGATCGGCCGCTTCGTGAAGCGGGCGTTCGTGCCGGTGAAGGCCCACTAGCCCGACCTCCCTTCGCACCCGCCATGCCGTCCCTCGCCACGAACTCTCCGTTCGATCGGCGGCCGCTCATCATCGCGGTCGCGGGGCCGAACGGAGCCGGCAAGAGCACCTTCTGCCGCGATCACCTGGGGGACCTCGATCTTCCGTTCGTCAACGCGGACATGATCGCGCGCGAACTCGACGTCGACGCCTACGAGGCTGCGGACCTCGCTTCCAACCTCCGCGCGACCCTCGTCCTCGAGCGCGAGAGCTTCATCTTCGAAACCGTGTTCTCCGACCCCGCAGGCGACAAGCTCGCGTTCCTGGTCGATGCCGCCGCACAGGGCTACACCGTCGTCCTCTGCTTCATCGGGTTGGAGGACGCCACCCTCTCCGAGACGCGCGTCGCGATGCGCGTCCTCAAGGGTGGTCACGACGTGCCCACCGAGAAGCTCGAGGCGCGGTTCCCGCGCACGCTCGCGAACCTGCGCCGAGCGGTCCGCGAGCTTCCGCACGTCCTCATCTTCGACAACAGCGACCTCGCGCGCCCGTTCCGGGCGGTCGCGACGTTCGACCATGGAAGCCCGGTCGACGTCGACGACCCCGTGCCGCCCTGGGCGCGGCCGCTCCTCCCGCTCTCCTGACCGCGCTTACCGCGGTCCCCTTCGACGTCGGCCGGGCGCCGCCCCGCTCGGCGCCGCCGGCGTCAGCAGCGCATTCGTAGCCACGTCGGTCCCTCTCTTCTGTGCGACTGCGCTCGCGCGCCCGGGGGCAGGGCACCCCCGGGCGCCTACGGCTCACGGCCGCGGCACCGGCGCCGCCCGTCCCGGGCGCGCGGCGCGGTGCCGCGCTCCGGGAGACCCGATGACCCTTCTCGTCGATCACCTCGACGCCACCGTCTATCGCCGCTGGATCCGCTGGATGCTCGGCCTCGAACCCGCGCCCTCCGCCATGGGCTATGCCGACGCCCTCTACCGCCAGCACCAGGAGGCCGTCGACCGCATCGCCCGCGAGCTCGCGCGCACGCTCATCCCGCGGATCTGGAACGGCCACGAGCGCCAGCTCTACCGCGGGCTGCGGCTCGAGGACCCCACCCTTCACGCCAAGCCTCTCCCCGCGCACGCGACCTACGACACACTCCCGGCGCTCTCCTTCACCGAGGAGCTCGATGTCGCGTGCCACTTCGCCGACCCGGGCCCACGTGGTTTCCCGACCCTACCGCTCCCGAACCCCGTCACCGGCAAGCTCGGGCTTCCCCCTCACGGCTACGTCGCGATCGCGACCGCCCACGTCGACGACGTGCTCTTCCACTGGCGCTACGCCGTCGCGATCCCGCGCCTCTTCGCCTCGGACCACGACGACCTCAGCAGCGTGCTCTCGCAGCGTGAGGTGACGCTGCGTCGGCGCGCGACGCTCCACCAGCAGCTCCACGGCCTCGAGCACATCGGCGGCGAGTACCTCACCGCCCAATACGGCCTGCACTAGCCGCTCACCCTCACCGGAGCCTCGCCCATGATGCACACCGTCTACGCCACGACCTTCGTGCCGAAGGAGATCGAGATCCCAGACGCCTGCCCCGACTGCGGCGCCGACTTCCACAAGCCCCGCGCGCTCGTGGAGAGCAACTGGCAGGACTGCACCATCGAATCTCACATCGAGCGCCAGAACGCGCTCGACCCCGCGCTCCACCTCGAACCGGAGGGCGAGACCGACTACGGCGAGACGTACTACCCGAGCGGTGTCGCCTGCCGGAACTGCGATTGGCAGCTCGTCGCTGCCGCGTCGCCGGAGCCCGCTCTGTGACCGCCCCGGCCGCCGGTGGACTCGACGACGACCTACTGATGATGGACGCCGCATGCTCGCGCTGCGGCGCCTTCCACCGGTCCCGAGGACGGTGCGGCCTCTCCGAGGACGATCTGACCGTATTCGGGCGCGCGATCGAGGAGTTCTTGGAGGTGGACCCTCACTTCATCCCTTGGTCGGGCGGGATCGCAACGCGCGTGCGGAACAACCTCGCGCGGAGCAATCCGACTACACGCCGCGAGGCCACCGCGTGCCGGTCGGCTCCGCGCGGTCGTCCCTGCTGGACCGCCACGCCCTGTCACCTTGAACGGGGCAGCGGCGCTCGCTGCGGTCGTGTTGCAGACTTGGACGGCGCGCAAGCAGGGCAGGCTCGCCAAACTACATACCGCCGCTGCTTAGTCGTCGCGGCGACCTGCTAGAGCCTTCGAGATCCGGTAGTAGCGGCTGTCGAGCGCATCTCGGCCGCCCTCCATGACGTCACACACGGCCGACCGCACATCGACGCGCTGGAGCGCGCCGGCGCAGCGGCGCCGGACCTGACCACGTGCGAAGTGCATCTCGACGATCTGCTCGGCGGCACCGTTCACCGGGATGTTGGGGTTGTGTGTCACGACGATGACCTGTTGCTTTTGCTTGAGCGCGCGGAGACCACGCACGACCTGGTCCGAGATGAGCCGCGTATCGAGGTCGTCCTCGGGCTGATCGATGACGAGCGGGCCGTCGCCGCGTGCCATCAACAGCGCGAGCATCCCGGCTGTTCTCTGACCGGCCGAACCGGCCTCGATGTCGAACGTCTTGCCGTCCTTCACGAGCTTGAGGACGAGACGATCCTCGGGGACCCAGGTCCGGATGCGATCCAGATCTTCGGGCGTCTGCTGCCGCAACTGCTGGGCGTACCGCGCGAACTTCTTGTCGACCCCTTGCACGTCACCGTCGCCGGCGGCGCAGATGGTACCAGTCACCGCGTCGAGTCGTGCCCACCGCTCCTCCTCCGTCGAAGCGTTCGCGATGTCTGCCAGGAACCCCGCTCTGGGGGTGCCATCCTCGTCGAGTTCGAGGATCACCCGGCCGAACTCGCTCTCTTTCCGTAGGAGAGCACGAAGAGTCCGCTCTCCGTGGTCGACGTTCGCGAGTGGGGCGAGAGTCGCAGTGATTCCTTGTTCGGCAACGGCCCGGTTCCAGTCCGCGAGGACGGCCTTTCGCCTCGCGCGAAGGTCGCGGTCGACGGCGAGGATCGCGAGGCGCAGCCGCTCCGACTCCGTCGCCTGGTCGTCGTGACTCTTGGCGGCGGCCTCGGCCGCAACGATCTTCGCGTCGAGCTCGGCGCGCTTCGCGACGAGGGTCTCAAAGCTGGACTGGTCCGTTGCCGTGCCTTGGTTCAATGACTCGTAGTCTTTAAGGGCCTTCTCGTACTCGGCTTGCCAGGGCAAGGCGGGAAGAGCGTTGCGTAGCTCGTCGGCGACGCTGGCCAGAGCTTCGGAGGCAGCGCGAAGCCCCGTGACCGCGCTGCCCCACTTGCGCGCGAGGTCGTCCAGTATCGTTGCAGAAGCCGTTCCGAGTTCCGTGCGCGCTTCGTCGCGGACCTTGAACTCGGGAGCGACGGCGACCTGTCCCGCCACGCTACGGGCAAAGTCCTCGAAGACCGTTGCGCGGCCGAGGAGCGCCTCGTTCATCTGCTGCTTCGTGCGGTAGTTCGCGAGAACATCCTTGTGACCCGAGTCCTCGATGGCGCGGAGCCGTGCGAGTAGGTCGTTCCGCTCCGAAAGCAGGTTCTGAAGCTCTCTCTTCTCGCTCGCGAGCTCGCGCTGCCTTCGACGCGACGCGAGCCACTCGGCTTCGAGCTTGCGCCGCCTCTCGTCCAGTTGGGAACGTCCAGCCGACCCATCGACGATGTTGAGAAGAGCTCGGGAGTCCTCGGTGAGTTCATAGAGCTGCTTCTGGCTGAAGATGCGGATGGGAAATCTGTCTTCGGGCCGATCTGGGTTCCCCACGAGCGCCCACTCGTTGGTCTCCGAAGAGAACTCCTCCTCGGTCCAACCCGACGACGACTTGGTAAGCGCGACTCGTCGGCCGTCGCGCTGGAGCTCGATCCGAACCTCGGTGCTGTCGCGGAGCATGCCGAGCCTGCCTCTTCCAGCGGACACTTGCCGGAACGACTCGAACTCCTTCAGTGCGTTCTCCGGCAGGTCCTTCGTCTTGTTCAACCCGTGCCGGAGGAAGTGGACGATGCTCGACTTTCCTGCTCCACGGCCGCCGATGATGCTCGTGAGCCACGGGCTGAAGCCAACGTCCAGCGGATCTCCCTGCCCGGCCTTTGCTCCGTCCTTGACCACCAGCCGAGAGATGAACAGACGGTCTCGAAGGGAGTTCGGGTCCCGAGCGTATTCGTCGCTGCGCAGCACGCCATCCGCACCGTCGTGGAGAGCAAGCTGAAGCGCGCCAATGCTCGGCTCCTCCATCTTGACCCAAGAGAACTTCCGCCCGGCGTCCTCGGGCCGGTGGCTATCGGAACCAACGACCTCCGCGAGATGCAGCCCCGAGGCGCGATACAGATCCGGGACGTCTCGCATGCGCGTGGTCGCCTCGATGGCGAGCAGGCCGCGGGCGGCGAGCGACTTCTCCAGCGTCGCTCCCTGACCCGGCCGCCCCTGGACGGCGAACAACCCGTTCGGATCCGTGACGTGCGCGGGGATCGGCACCCCCCCGTTCTGGACGATGGCGGCGACCACGTCATGAAACGGCTTCTCGCAGCAGGCTTCCGTCGCCCCGAACCTGTCGCGGAATCCGACCTCTGCAAGTAGTCGAGTGATCCGCTTCGTGTCTTCCGTGGGATCGAAGACTGCAAGCAGGTGAACCCCGCCGTTGACGCTCATCTCGACGCCGGGAAACAGGACCAGCGGCCGATAGCCTTCAGGCTTCTCCCGAGCCAACTGCTCTCCGGCTGCTTTCAGGTCATCGACCGAGTCGCCGGAGTTGTGGTCCGTCACGGCGACGCAGTCGAGCCCCGCGCGCATGTGCGAGAGCAGCCAGTCCGACGGTGAGAACGTCGCTCTCGGAGGTCCTCTCCAGTCATTCGACTCCGGAGAGTGAGCGTGGATGTCGAACTTCCACCACCTGGCGCCGTGGATCATGGGTCTCCTGTCGAGCGCGGCCGACACGCGCTCCAGACCGCAGCGACTTCGATCCCATGGACCATACAGCGCGCCCCTGACGTGCATCCCCCAGCAATCTCGGCGGGTTTCTCGGGATAAGGCGGTGGCGAGGCGAGCTGCGCCGTCGTCCGTCGCTCACCGGAGCTTTCATCTCGCCGCTTCGGAGCGTGACCCTCGACAAGATCACGTCCGTCATCGCGACAGGACCTCGCCGCGCCAGGTAGGCGCGGCGCGATTCCCCCCCTCGCGCAGACGTGGGCCTGCGCCTCTCGTCTCGAGGGTCGACCCACGCCGGAAGTCGCCGTCGCGAAGGGCGTCTAGCGCCCGAGCCCTTCCCGTCACCAACCTGGCGCAGACCGGCGCACGCCGACCTCCAAAACCGCCAGTGGGCCCCTCCGGCCGGCTCGACCTCCTGCCGACACTCGGATCCCTCGGATCCCACGGTCATCTCACTCCCCGTGGGTCGCGCTCGTCGGCGTCCGTAAGCCGCGCACCCTCCGCGCCCGAACGCGCCACCTCCCAACGACCTCGGTGTCACGCTCGGCGCCTCACGACGTCGGGCGCGCGAACGTCCACCGCTCGCGCTCAGTGGGCTCGGCACCGGCTGCTCCAACCCTGGGTGAGAGCGGCAACGGATGCCGCCCACACACACAGGGAGAAATGCAATGACCGTCAAGACCGAGACCAAGTTCGTCATCAAGAAGGTGAAGCAGGGCGCGAAGGAGGGGCAGCGGTTCTACACGGAGGTCGGCCGGATGACGCTCCGCGAGACCGAGAAGGGCGTCTCGGCGTCCGTGTACCTCCACTTCCTCGACGGCGACTTCGTCGCCTTCCCGGTCGAGCCGAAGGCCGAGGGCGAAGCGCCGCAGGCCTAGCGGCACCCACGGCGAGGGCGGCCTCACGGCCGCCCTCGTCGCATGCTCGCCCTGGTTCTCGTCGAGGAAGGCTCCTTCCTCGAACTCCATCGAAACGGCCGGTGGCCGTTCTCGACGCGCGGCCCTCCGGCACAGGCCGCGCGATCTCCGGAGAGCGCATAGGCAAGAGCCAGCTCTTCTCCCCCCACCACGTACGGAAGTGCCACATCGTTCGCGGCGACAGAGACGCCGCGGCCTAGAAGCCCTTCTTCTCCGTAACTCGCTCCCTCCTCCGGGCGCAGCAACGTCTCCCTGCCGCTCCGCTCGCCCACGGTGAAGCACCCACCCCTCCGCGCGCGCGCGCGCCACGTCGCACACAGCCTCCGTGTCACGCGGCCGCCGTGAAGCCTCGGGGCGGGCCACCGTGGGCGGCGTCGCTCCTATCGCCAGGCACCGGCCGCTTCAACAACGGGTGAAAGCGGCGCGGTGCCGCGAACACAGGGAGACGACGATGCCGCACCTCAAGCTCAAGACCTCGAAGCCCACGCAGAAGAAGAACAACGGCCGCAGCAACTACATCGCCCAGCCCTGCCGGCGCTGCGGCACCAACTGCGGGTGTAGCGAGGAGGAGATCGACGCCGGCGGGCCGGCGTAGCAACACCCCGAGGCTCACCGTGAGGCCCGCTCCGAAGCGGGCCTCACGCGCGTTCCGAACAACTCCCGGCCTCAACGCGGCTCCACGCCGCCGGCGGCAAGCGCGCGGCGCGGTGCCGCTCACGACCGGAGACAGACATGACCGCTCCCGCGATCGCCGATAGCTCCACCACCCCCGCTCAGGTGGAGCTCATCCCATCCCTCTCGCTCGAGGCGCTCCTCGCGCGCCGAGAGGCCGCCGTCGCGTGGCTCCGCACCATCGCCCAGGCGGTGAAGGAGTACCAGGACATCGGCTCCTCGATCTGGGCGACGGACGAGGACGGGCCGCGCTTCCTGTCCGCGCCCTACACGTTCCGCGATCCCGTGAACCACCGGCCGAATGGTCACGGCTCGCACCTCGACGACGAGAAGTGGCTCGAGGAGTCGATCCGCTCGGTCGACGCCGCGCTCTGGGACTACCTCCTCGACCGGAGCGGGCTGCGGACCTTCCTAGACTCGAAGGCGCGCCAGGAGTGGCGCGAGCAGATCGAGAAGCGCCAGACGCCGCCGCTCACGGCCGAGAACATCGCGGCCACGTTCGGCAGCCTCCACGCCCGGCGCGGCGAGTTCTTCGAGCGCGGCGTGCTGGAGGTCTTCCGCAAGCTCTCCTGGGACTACGCCACGAACCAGCCGCAGGCGTTCGGAAAGCGGATCATCCTGCGCGGCATCGTCACCGCGGACGGATGGCCGAACACTTACGGCGGCCGCGCCGACTCGCTCGAGGACTTGGAGCGCGCGTTCTGCATCCTCGATGGGAGGCCCGAGCCCGACCACCGCCAGGGGGTTTCCACGCAGCTATGGCACCGGCAGCCGCGGCACGCACCGATCGAGACCCCGTACATGCGTAACCGACCGAAGAGAGACGGCTTGAACGTCGCCTAAGGAGACCCGTCGGGCAAACCAACAGCCACGAGCGCCTCGCCACCCGAGAGCACACGACGCTCGACCCGCACCACTGATCCCGGCGCGAATTCCCACTGTTCGTCGGACGGGTCGAAGTTCTTGGGCGCGAGCAGTTTCACCGCACCCGAACTGACCTGGACGGCGCGAGTCGGCCGGTAGACCGTCGTCCCTTCACCTAACAGGCGGACGTACACCTCGATCGACGTCTGCGAGCGCGGGGTGTTTGGCATCGTGAACCTCGCTCCAGTATCGCTCCGCCGCGATGACGTGGCGAGGCCCAGCACTCCGTCGTCGGTTCCGCGTTTCGTGTTGTTCGTGTTCGCCGCCGACCAGCTTCAGGTCGGCGGCTGGGCTTGTAACGGCTTCCAGTTGTGCGGCAGGAGCTCGTCGATGCGTGAGGCTGGGTGCGTCTGCACGCGCAGCAGGACGTCCGCGAGGTAGGCGACCGGGTTCACGCCGTTCATCTCGCAGGTCCCGATGAGCGAGTAGAGGCCCGCGAGGTTCTCGCCGGCTTCGTCGGTGCCGACGAAGAGGAAGTTCTTGCGCCCGAGCGCGGCGACGCGGAGCGCGCGCTCGGAGGCATTGTTGTCGATGGGCAGGTGCGGGTCGGTGAGGAAGAGCGTCAGCGCGTCCCAGTTGCCGAGCGCGTAGCTGATCGCGTCGCCCATCGGCCCGCGCGGTGGGTGCCGGCCCTGTTCGGCGACGAGCCAGCCTTTGAAGTCGTCCATCACCGTCTTGCTCTGCGTCTGCCTCATCTCGAGGTGCTCGGGCGTGCCGAGGAGGTCGGCCTCGAGCGCGGCGCGCTCGATCCGATACACGTCGAGGATGAAGTCCATGGCCGTCTTCGCGGCCTCGGGCGCCACCGACTGCGCGTCGAAGAAGCGGCGACGGAGGTGCGCGAGGCAGCCGGCGCGCTCGCGCCCGCTGGGCGTCGTGACCTTGTTGTAGCCGCTGTACGCGTCGGCCACGAGCTTGCCCTTCGTCTCGCCGAGGACCTCGACCGGCGTGTCGCCGGAGCGGCTCCGCGAGAAGACGTAGGCGATGAGCTCGCGCTCGACCTCGTCTCGCCCGATGAAGCTCCACAGCCACGCCGTCCTCGTCTTCCCTTTCTCCTGGACGCGCTGAGTCGTCTCGTCCGCGAGCACGATCTCCTTCTCGCGAATGAGCCGGAGAAGCCGCTCGTACAAGGGGTCGAGGATCTCGGCGGTGCGGTGGAAGAGATCGCCGAGCGTCGAGTCGTTCACCTGGACGCCGGCGCGCCGGTACGCCTTCGCCTGCCGATACAGTGGCAGCGAGTCGGCACATTTCGAGACCGCGACCTGCGCCATGAAGGTCGGACCGAAGCGCGCCTTGTCGAAGACCTTTGTCGGCGCCGGCGCGGTGAGGATCGTCTCGCCGCAGCGGCAGCGCAGCTTCTCCTGCACGTGCAGCCGCCGCTCGACCATCGCCGGCACGAGCTCGTACTCCTCGGTCATCTTGCCGTCGCCGAGCTTCGAGAAGTCGTGCCCGCCGCACTTCGGGCAGACCTTCTGCTCGTCGGGCACCTTGTGCTCGATGCGGCGGGTGACGAGCTGACGCTTCTTCTCGGCGTTCTCGCGCCGCGTTTGCAACGCCGCGATCCGCTCTGCCTCGGCGCGGTCGGGGTCGCGGATCGCCGCCGCGACCGACAGCATCTTCTCGGAGCGCTTCCCGAAGACGTGACGCTGGAGCTTCTCGACGGTCGCCTGGATCTGCGACAGCTGCTCGCCCTGCTTCGCGAGGGCCTCGGCCTGACGCTGGATCGTCTCGGCCTGCGCGGAGATCGTCCTGTGGGCTGCGTCGAGCTGGACCGCGAGGCTCTCGGCCTGCCCGCGCCAGTCGCAGCGGTGATCCTCGCCGCCCATTGGCGACTGTAGATCACGGCGAGATCGGTTTGTCCATGGGACGACCGCGCGGACGATCCGACTGGGGCGGCTTCCAGTGCTCGGGCCGGCGGACGCGGCCGAAGTCGATCCCGTCGAGCAGCATCGCAAGCTGCGTCGCGTCGATCTCGACCGCCATCGAGGACGGGTCCATATGCGGCAGCTTGAACTGGCCGCGCTCGAGCCGTTTGTAGACGAGGGCGAAGCCGCCCTGGTCCCACGCGAGGATCTTCACCCGGTCGCAGCGGCGCGAGACGAAGACGAACAGGTGCCCGGAGTAGGCGTCCTCCTGCAGCTCCTGCTGCACGATGGCGAGCAGGCCGTCGATGGACTTCCGCATGTCGATCGGTGTCGATCCGATCAGGATGCGGACCGACCGCGGGATCGTGATCACGGGCTACAGCGCCGCGGCGAGGGCCCGGAGGTACTTCGGATCGGTGCCGGTCGGGAAGCGGAGCCGGGCGCCCGACGGCAGCGCGAGCTCGAGGAGAGCGTCGCGCGCGACCGCCGCGTCCACCGCCCTCCGCGCCTTCGGGGCGGACGCTACCACGCGTACCGGCAGCAGACGCGAGCCCTCCGCGGCGGCGCCACGCTCGAGGGCTTGACCAGACACCTTCGCCGGCTCCGACAGGAGCGGACGCGACTCCTTGCGCAGCCGGTAGATCCAGTTTCGCAGGTTGCTGAACGAGATCCCTCGCTCCGTCGCGAACTCGCGCTGTGTCAGCTCGCTCGCCTCGTAGTCCGCGACGAGCTTCGTCCACCGCGCCCGATCCTGGTCCGTCATGTCTCCTCCGTCGTGAGAGCGGAGGAGCATCAAGCCGCCCGGTCAGCTGCGCCAGACGTCCGTCGCCGGGCGGTTACGCCGCCCCTCAATCGTGAGCACGGCGTCGGGCGGATCAGGCTGCTCGAACGACGTTGCGGACAAGCCGCGCAGTCGCAGGAACTCCTCGATGTGTCGGCGCTCTGTTTCGCGCTGCTCTGGTCGGGTCACCAGGGTGAGCGTAGCGCGCGTATGCGTGGGAATGAACAGTGGGGCTCACCTGCCTGCATCGATGGCCGTGACGTCCGCCAAGCCTAGATGCGCGTGCAGTGAACGATCGCGCGGCAAGTACACACGCTCGACTGGCGTCAGGAGGTGTGACGCGCCGCCTTCGATGTTCCCGCGCTGCTCTGCCACGAACTCGGACATGTCGATGATGTCGACGAGCTCGCTCTTGCTGTAGGCAGCGAGTGCACTTCGGCGAAGTCCGAGCTGGATGGCTCGACGCACGCAGCGTTCGCCGGACGGCGCATGGTCCGGATCCCATTGGAGCCGGACGTCCGACCTTTGGACCGCCGCCTCCCATTCCCGTCTGTCGGGAAACGCGGCAGCCTGGAACGACGAGGGCACGGCTTGCGCCAGCAGGCTGTCGAAGAACGTCCTCCTGAGCCGGACGGCTAGAACGACCTCCTGGTTGGTGGAACGACCCCACTCGCTCCGGTACATCATCCAGAGGAAGTTCGGCTTCACCCAGCTCATCTGCTCGAGGCTAAACGCGCCCCCGAAGAACCCTTGAGCGACCGCGAAGCGCCCGATCGCGGGCGAGTAGGCCTGGTAGACGATGATGGTTTCGTCATCGTAGTGGGCCAGGATGTGCTGACCAGCAGCAGGCCAACGAGCAATCTGATCGACGTATCGCTCGGTGGGAAGGTTCATCTCGCTACATCGGATTCTGGACAGCGAAGTACCCGGTCCCGTCCTCGATACCAGTGACCATGAATCCGAATGCCTCTACGAGCGCCACGAGACCGCCAACCCCGCCGTAGGGATAAGCCAGCGCGTCGAAGTTCAGTCGTGCTGCCCCGCTCGCAACCCGCTCACATCCAATGAGCGTGTACTCCGCTTCCATGACGGACCAGATCATCGAATCGAAGTCCCAGCGCAACCCGGCTGCCGTCGTCGTAGGGGTCTCGATGACGGGCCGTGTGTGGAGATCGACCCGCCGCTGGGCGCGCTCCTCAGGCGCGGGCAACTCGAAATGCCGGAGAGCGTCCGGATCGAAGATGGCCTGCAGCTCGTCAGGGCTCCTTCGCTGCGGCGTTGTTTTCTCGCGTTGCAGCTCGACGAGGACTCGGGCGAGTTGTTGAAGCCGCTCCTCGGAGTGGACGCGAAACTCGATGAATTCGCTCATGTCTAGCCTAGGTGGAATCGCCGGTGAGCAGCTCGTTGAGGTAGTCGGCGTAACCGCTCGGAAGACGACCTCGGAGAACGGCCAAAGGTCGAAAGTACGCTTCCTCTAAGCCGTGGGCGGCACGGAGTTCAGCGAGCGCGTTGAGTTGCGCTTCTTGTGGCGCGTGGGCGGGTTCGTTCACCGCTGCTGCGACAAGGGCGAGGGTGAGCTGCTTGACCAGCTCTGGAGGCATGCCGCGATGAACATCGGTGATCTCATCCGCTGCGCGTTCACGGACCTGCGCCTCCGCCGACTCCAGAGCGCGCACCAGGCTTTCAATGGACGAATCGGTCGAGGTTCCCGCCGAGCCCCTCACATGGGCCGCCAGCCATCGCGATGCCACTGTCGGCGCTGCTGAGGTGAGATGCGCCGCGAACGCCTGCCTAAGGCGAGCTTCCTCTGAGATCAGGGCCGCAGCCGAGAATTCGACGTGCTGCCATGCCGGATCAGCAACACCCCCGGAGTACTCCGCGTCAGCGATCGTGACGTAGGCTCGGTCACCGCTTCGCTCGAACACAAACGCAGGTTGGCCCTGTTCGCCCTCGTCGTACACGTATCGACCCGATTCTGACGAGGTGAACGCATCCCGGACTCCGGCCAACTCCTCAAGCCAGTCGGCCATACAGACGTCTTTGTCGCCGAAGTAGCCGAGGTGCGGCAAACGCCTTCCCGCCACCTCGACCCGGAGGGCCCCGTGGACGTGGTCATCCAGAGTCAGCTCGTCCAGCGGCAGCCGTTCGTTCTGCCTCACGACAGCGAGGTCCGCGAACGAGATCTTCAGGGTGTCGCTCATCATCGCTCCGACTCGTCGTTCTCTGCGCGGCAGAACGTCAGCGTCGATCTCTGCCCTGTGCCGTCGCGCCGTCGATGCAACGGGCCGCGGCCGTAGCCTCGCAGCCGTTGAGTCCGGCGCCCCAGGAAGCGTTTGCTTCGAGGATGCACCAGCCGCCATAGATGAGCGCCGCATCGATCACGCATGTGCTCGGCAGATCTAGTCCCGCGACCGCGTCGGCGACGAAGCTCGACGCGCCGTTTGGATCGCCGACGCCTTCGTAGACGGCACAGGTGAGGACCTGGCCGTTCAAGATCCAAGCGCGCGCCTCCGCGCAGATCTCCACCACCTCCGACGTAATGACCGCGGTCTCTGGCGCGAGCCCGGAACACTCGGCTCGAAGGTCGTCCGCTGCTCTCCACACGCGAGCGCGAAACTGCTTAGGGACGAGTGGCTTTACGAACAGGGGGAAGGGTCGGCTGAGCGTCTCCGCGAGACTGACCCTGCGAAGTGCGCGACGGGTGAGACGCCGGTCAGCGTCGAGGAGCAGGTCATCGCGAGGAGAAACGAGCTCGAGACCGAGCAGCTGCGCGAGTACGAGGCAGAACGTATCCGCGCCGTAGAGTGCAACGCGCGAGGGCTCGACGTCGGGCCGTGTCCAGAAACGGTCGACGCGGAGCACCTTTCCGCCGCCGGAGACCCACGCGTCCGCGACCGCGTCACGCTCCACGTCCGACTTCGCCGGAACGATCAAGGTCTCGTGTTCCATGCCACCGCCTGCAGAGAAGAACGGTACTGCCGGGCTCGTCCCGGGTACCCGAATCAGCCATCTTGAACCACGTGGTTCAAGATGGAGCAAACGGGTACACGCACAGCGTACCAAGCGAGTGGGCCGGCGGCTTCATCGTTGGACCACGTGGTCCAAAATGCTCACGAGGGGGGTGTGCTCAACACGGAACATGGCGTCGTCGAGGGCTACCGTCACGTCTGTCGGCGGAAGGGCTGCGGCCACATCGAGCCCGCGCAGGACGAGACCCAGCGCCGCTGCCCGAACGATGGCCGGAAGCTCTGGGTGAAGCCGGTGGTGCGGCCGATCCGGTTCCACGACCTGCGCCACTCGACCGCCAGCCTGCTCATGATGAACGGCGCGAACCCGGCCTCGGTGCAGCGCATCCTGCGTCACAGCGATCCGAAGCTGACGACCGAGGTCTACGGCCAGCTCGCCTTCGGCCCGGAGGTCACGCAGTTTGCTACGCCCTTGCTACGGACCCCGCCGACCGGAAAGAAGAACGCCGGCACCCGCGGAGCCGAAGCCCAGGAGATGCCGGCGTTTAGACTGGAGCGGGAAACGGGATTCGAACCCGCGACCCTCAGCTTGGGAAACCGTTTCACCGTCAGTCCAACGGCTGACAGGGTTTCGCAAGCCTTGGGAAACTCTGGAGAACTGCCGTCGACGCGGGTCCAGCCGTCCCAGGGAAAGCAGCTCGTTTTCGAGAATTTTGCTGCACCCTTGCTGCCGCGAACCGTGGCTGTGAGTGCGCTTCCTGAACGGATGCTGACGGTGCGGGAGGCGGCGCGCCGGCTCGGGGTCTCTACGGCCACCGTCTACAAGCTTTGCGCGACCGGCGAGCTCGCGCACGTCCGCGTCTTGAACGCGGTCCGCATAGCGCCGGCCGCGCTCGCGGCGGCGATGGCCGCGGCACCGAGCAGGAAGGCATGAGTTTGGCGTCCTCTCCGAGGGCGGCTCAGTGGATCGTGGGCGCCGCTGCCTGCGCGCCTTCGGCCGGCAGCCGACCGCGGTCCGCCGGCGCCGCGCTGCGCCCGAGCGTCTCCACCTGCTCCTCGATCTCGACGAGCCGCGCGGCGTGCTCCGGGGAACCCGACGGCGCGTAGTTCAGGTTCTTGACGAGGCCGGTGAGCCGCGTGAAGAACGCGCGGGCCTCCTCCTTGTCCTTGAACGGGTAGTCGCGCTGGACCAAGCTCCGGACCAGCTCGAACGCCTCTCGCTGGCGCGCCTGGGAGGTCGACGCATCCACCGGATCGAAGGCATCCTGCTGCAGGTACACCATGTCGACGAAGGTCGCCTTCTGGTAGGTCACGAAGTCCTGGAGCGTGACGCCCTCCTCGCCGGTCACCTGCATCATCTGGTAGATGCCGTCGCCCTGCCGCAGGAGGTCCGAGAGCGCGCGTACCGAGTCGGTCCAGCCTGGCCGAACGTGCTCGTCGTAGTAAGGCCGCAGCTGATCGAGGTAGCGCGACCAGGACATGAGCGGATCCACCGCCGGGTAGAAGCGCCTGTAGGCCCGCGCCGACGACAGCCCCAGGAAGCACTTCACCGTACCGAGCGTCGACTGCGTGACCGGCTCGTCGAAGTTACCGCCTGCGGGAGAGACCGTTCCGATGATGGTGAGGCTCCCCACCGATCCGTCCCGCGTCGCGAGGACGCCCGCGCGCTCGTACACGCCCTTGATCGACGAGTCCAGGTAAGCCGGAAAGCCCTCCTCGCCGGGGATCTCTTCGAGCCGCCCGGAGGTCTCGCGCATCGCCTGCGCCCACCGTGAGGTTGAGTCCGCGATGAGGAGCACGTTCAGCCCCATCTGCCGGTAGTACTCGCCGAGCGCGATCCCCATGTAGATGGACGCCTCGCGCGCGGCCACCGGCATCGACGAGGTGTTGCAGATGACCACGGTGCGGTCCATGAGGAGGCCGCCGCGCGGATCCTTCATCCGGGCGAACTCCTCGATGGTCTCGACCACCTCGCCGGCCCGCTCGCCGCAGGCCACCTGGATCACCACGTCGGCGGTCGAGAAACGTGCGATGAGCCCCTGGAGCACCGTCTTGCCCGCGCCGAAGGGTCCGGGGATGCAGGCCGTGCCCCCCAGGGCGATGGGGAAGAAGGTGTCGATGAGGCGGATGGTGGTTCCGAGCGGCTCGACCGGAAAGCGACGCTCGGAGAGGCGGCGGCGGAGCAGCTTCTCCGGCAAGGGGCGACGAACCGGCCAGCGCTGGGCCATGGTGAGCTCGCGCTCCCTCCCCGCCGTGTCGCGGATCCGCGCCACCGGGTCGTTCACGCCGAGCTCACCGCTCCGGATCGAGAGCAACTCCACCTCTCCCGGCTCGCCGAAGGGCACCATGATCTTGTGCGCGAACCGGTGCTCCGGCACCGAGCCAAGGACGTCGCCCGGCTGAAGGCGCTCGCCGGGGCTTCGGCTCGGGGTGAACGTCCACCGGTGCGCCGGATCGAGGGCGTCGGCGGTCCTTCCGCGCGCGAGGAAGAACCCGTCGCGCTGCGCCAGCGCCGCGAGCGGGTTCTGGAGCCCGTCGTAGACCATCCCGAGCAGGCCGGGGCCGAGCGACGCGGACAGGAGCTGGGAAGTGATCTCCACGCCGTCCCCCACGCGCACGCCCTGCGTCTCCTCGAACATCTGGGCGTCGGCGCGGTGCCCCTCCACCCGGAGCACCTCGCCCTGGAGGCGAACGTCGCCGGTCCGGACGAAGACGAGGGCGTTCTTGGTCAGGGGCGCGTCGCTCTCGATGCTCAGGATGTTCCCGGCGACGCCCACGACCCGTGCTTCATGATGGGAGGTCCGCATATTCACCCAGCGCCTCGCTCACGAGGGACTCGAACACTGCGCGCCCGCGCTCGGCGTCGCGCTCCCGCCAGGCGCGCATGAGCTCCCAGCGGGCCACGTAGAGGGCAACGGCCTCGAAGCTGAAGTACTGGTCGGCGGCGCGCGTCTTCAGCCGGTTCCATGTGGCCTCCAGGAGCGCGCGGTGGAAGGCCAGGACGTCATCCGCCTCCAGCAGCTGGCGGAGCGCGGCGAGGTGAGGGAAGACGTGACCGAGACCAAGGTCGGGTTCCGCGAAATGGCGGCGGACGTGGTCGAGCCACCGTCCCACGCCGACCTCCGGCGGACCGAGCCCCAGGCGGCGGCGTCGCAGGGCGGTCAGGATCATCTGCACGTCCATGAAGGCGGCCGCGATCTCGCGGAGCGCGGGATGCCCGATCCGCCGGAGGAGCTCGCCGTAGCGGTGCACGACCGCGGCGTCGGTCTTCTCCGGCAGCGTCCGGCTCCAGACGAGGACGTCCATGAACCGCTTCATCTCTTCCGCGTCCGCGGGCTCGAGCATCCGCAGGCGGTCCTGGAGCCGCTCGGGGCTGATGGGCAGCGGCGCCGCATCGAAGTGCGGCGGTAGCGCCGGCAGGCTGCAGACCAGCATGTGGTATCCGCGGGGCCACGGCCTCATCGCGGCGTGACCTGCCTCTCCCGGCCGCTCTCGTCCACGGCGGCGCCGGCCTCCGCCACCACCGCCCCGCGGAGCAGCGCCCGGAACCGGGGCAGGAGGTGCTGGAGCAGGAGGTCGCTCACCGCGGACTCCGTCAGCTCGACGTGCATGTCGTCGTCGGTGAGCTTGACGCGGATCCCGGCCTCGAGATCGTCGGCAGCGCCGAACGTCACCCCTTCCCGGAGCAGGCCGCCGCCCAGGGTGAGGACGAAGTGCATGAGCGTCCCCGGCTTCGCCTCCTCGGGGGTGCGCCGCAGGTCGTCGAGCGAGACGAGCGACGCTGGGAGGAGTACCTCTGCCCGCCGCTCGGCGACCGCCGGTGCGGCGCGGCCGGCGACCTCGAGGACGAGCCGCTTCAGGGTCTCCGGATCCTGGAGCATCCCCTTCACCAGCCGGCGCAGCATGTTCTGGAAGCGTTCGATGAGAACGCCCTCCAGCGACAGCATCGTGTCCCGCAGCGCGAGGCGGATGGCGTCGTCGCCCGCGGTCCGGAGCTTTCCGGCTTCCTCCCTCGCCTGGCTCACGACGTCCTCCGCCTCGCGGTGCGCGGCCGCGACGAGGTCGGCGGCCTGCTGCTCCGCGGCGGTGACGATCGCCTCGGCGCGAGCACGGCCCTCCGCGATCCCATCGTCGCGCAGCCGGCCGATGAGGCTCTCGACCCCCTCCGACTCGACCCCGGGCGCGCCCTGCCCCGCCGTGGCGGGCTCGGCTCCGGACTGCCGGTCCTTTCGTCCCTGGGCCATGTCTCACCCCTTGGGGATTGCGCCGCTGACGATGAGCGCGAACACGAAGGCGAACACCGCGAGTCCCTCGACGATGGCCGCGGGCGTCACCGAGATGCCGAAGATCGCCGGCTTCCCCTTGCTGGCGTTGATGGCGGCCGCGCAGCACTCTCCCTGGAGGGCGCCGATGAAGAGCAGCGCGATCCCCACCAGCGCGCCCAGCGCGAAGAGGCCCGGCGAGGCCGCCGCGTTCACCGGCCGGTTGAGCGTGAACATGATCACGATGCCGTAGATGATGATCGACGACGGCAGCACGGCGAGGCCGATGTAGCGCCCGTAGCCCCCGTCCACCTCGAGGATGGCGCCGCAGGCCGCCTTGCCGGCCCGCGTGCAGCCGATGGCGCTCCCCAGCGCCGCCAGCGCCACCGGAGAGTAGATTCCGGCCCAACCCATGACCGTGTACCAAGATTCCATCGCGGTCCCTCCTTATGCCCGCGCCTTCCGGGAGAAGGCGTGGAACAGCGCGCCCTCCTCCGGGAGGCTCCAGTTGAAGAACTCGATGACGTTGAGGCGGAGCCCATGCACGACCCCGCCCATGATCCCCATCGCGAAGTTGATGACGTGGCCGACGAGGAGGACCACGAGCCCCAGCAGGATCCCCACGCCTCGGAGCGCGAAGGAGCTCGCCGCCAGGTGGTTGAAGGCTTCGGCGAGCTTGATCGACGCGAGCCCGAGCGCGAAGAGCCGCAGGTAGCTGAGGACGTCGCCGAAGGCCTTGGAGGACTCCGTCAGGCCGTGGAGCCCGTCGAGCAGACGGCCGAGGATCGCCCTGGGCGCGAGCGAGAGCGGGCGGTCGCTCGAGAACAGCAGCACGAGAAGGCCGCCGAGCGCGAGCCCTCCGAAGCCCAGGGAGGCCCACCGCGCCAGGCCGGAAGTGGTCTTCGCGAGTGCCGTGACGAAGGCGGCGACGAGGGCGAGCGCCCAGCCGAGCGAGCTCAGGGCCCGGGAAGTCCTCCGCCGCTCCCAGGCGGCGACGAGGTTCGCCGAGGTCAGATGCACCACCCCCACCCCCAGCGAGATCAGCATCATCTGCCTCTGATCGCCGGCGTCGAGGACGTGAGCTCGCGCGAGCCATGAGCCCTTCGGCGGCGTGACACCGAAGAAGCTCCCCACCAGAACGCCGTAGACGATCGAGCTGGCGACCAGCGCTACCAGCACGCCGCGCAGCGTGGCGCCGCCAGGCGAGCGCCCCAGGCGCCTCCATCCCGCGAGCGTGAGGAGCCCCAGCACGAGCCCGTAGCCGGCGTCGGAGAAGATCATCCCGAAGAACGCGGCGAACGCGAAGAACACGGCCCGCGACGGGTCCCACATGCGATACGCGGGCGTCCGGTAGAACGTCACCATCCCCTCGCCGCCGCGGAGCGCGGGGGGGTTGTCGAGGAGCGTGGGGGGATCGTCTTCCGGGCCCGGCGGCTCGACCGTGACGGCGAGCCGGCGGTCGGACGCGAACTTCCGGAGCGCTGGGACGAGCGTGGCGGGCGCCCATCCCCGAAGGGCGAAGAGCCGATCCCGCTCCAGGGCCACGCGCCCGGCCCGGTCCCGGGCCGCGCGGTCATCGGCCTCGTCCAGCGAATCGGCGAGGGCTTCGCGGTGCAGCGTCAGGCCGATGCGCCGGTAGTCGAGGTCCCCCAGCTCGCGCTCCACCTCGTCGATCCGCGCGCGCAGCGACGAGAGCCGCTGCGGGGGGAGGGAGACCGGTGCGACCGGCATCTCTCCCGGCGGCTCGGCTGCTACGACCACCACATATGCGAACCGGTGGTCGCGGGCTGCCACCCGCCACGGCGCCACGACATCCTTCAGCCGGTCCAGCTGGTGCAGGGGGACCGCGTAGAACCAGAGACGGAGCGCGCCCTCTCGACCCCAGGCGGGCACCTCGAAGTCGCCCCACGGCTCGAGCTCGGCGATCCAGCGACGGAGCTGTCCGCGCTCCTCGTCGAGCGCGCGCGAACGATCCCGGATCTCCAGCGCCTCCTTCGCCACCGCCGGCAGGTCGAGGCCCGCGCGACGCTCCGGCCGCCGGCGGACGGGGCTGTCCTCCAGGTACTGGAGCGCGGCGCGTGCGCCGACGTCGGAAGTGGCGACCTCGCCGGACTGGCTGGCGCCGGGCCGGAGATCGACGAGGTGCAGGCACCCCAGCCGCTGGAGCCCCTCGATCACCGCGTCCTTCTCGGCGGCCGGGCCGTACAGCGTCACCTTGTCGAGCGCGACGATTGCCATCAGCCACCCCCGGAGGCGCCCCTCGCGGCCGCCCGCTCCCGGGCACGCTTGGCCTTGGCGATCTTCGACGTCACCACGGCAGCCCGCTCGACGTCCGACAGGAAGATGCGGATGTGCGCGATGTCCCGCTCGGCGCCTGGGATGAGCACCTTCTCGAACAGGTTCACGCGCTGGGAGACGCGGCGGACGGCGCCCGCCATCCGGGCGACGCGCTCGCGATAGACGCGGAGGCGCAGCCGCTCCGTGGCGGTCTCCTTCAGGCAGTCCACCGCGTCGTCGAACCAGAAGGGCGTGGCGAGGAGAGAATACGGCGCGACGTCGAACTCGACGGCGCGCAGCGTGGGCATGCGCAGCCCGAGGAGGTCCTCCTCGCCGAGCTCCACGCGACGGACGCGGACGATCCCCGACAGCCTCTCCCCGGCCCTGGCCAGAAACGGCAGCAACGCCGGGAGCGCCCCGCTCGCCCGGGCCGACCTTCGCTCGGCCTCGGCAAGCGCCTCGGTGGCCTTCTTGTACTCGCCGGTGAGCTGCTGCCGCTTCAGCTCGAGCGACGGCAGGAATCGCTGGAAGAGGCGCAGCTCGTCCCGGCGGCGCTGCAGGGAGCTCTTGCTGAGCGCGACGGCCACGGTCGTCTCCCTCGGTCAGGCTCGCCCTTCGACCGATGGCGCCGCCTCGGACGAAGCAGCCCGGACGTCGCGCGGGAAGTACCGGTCGACGAGCGCCTGCTTCATGAGCAGCTCCTCCGGGTCGAAGCACTCCGCCATGGTCCTCCAGCCGAGGTCGAGCGCCCGCTCCAGCGGCAGCGATGCGTCGAGTGCCATGAAACGCTGGGTGAACAGCTCGGCGAACCGGATGAGCTTGCGATCGTGGGCGGAGAGGTCGAACGCCATCGCCTGCTTCTGCAGCGCCTCCTTGCCGCCGGAGTACAGGCGGATCATGGTGTTCATGAGCTGCGAGTGATCCTCGCGGGTCACTTTGCCGATGACGTTCTGCTTGAGGCGGGAGAGGGAGCCGAACGGATCGATCACGCCGTCGTGCAGGTAGAATTGACCCTCGGTGATGTAGCCGGTGTTGTCGGGGACGGGGTGGGTGACGTCCTTTCCCGGCATGGTCGTCACGGTGAGGACCGTGACCGAGCCCGCCCCCCGGTAGCTGCAGGCGCGCTCGTAGCGGACAGCGAGCTGGCTGTAGAGGTCGCCGATGTAGCCCCGGTTCGACGGGACGCGCTCCATGGAGATCCCGATCTCCTTCAGGGCGTCGGCGTACGCGGTCATGTCGGTGAGGAGCACCAGGACCCGCTTCTTCTCCTCCACCGCGAACCGCTCGGCGACCTTGAGCGCCAGGTCCGGGGCGAGCACGCGCTCGACGATGGGATCGGACGCCAGGTTCACGAACATCACGGTGCGACCGAAGATCCCCTCCTCCTCGAAGCGGGCCCGGAAGAAGTGATAGTCGTCGAAGATCAGGCCCAGCCCGCCGAAGACGACGATGTCCGCGTCCGCCTGGATGGCGATGCGCGCCAGGAGCGCGTTGTGCGGCTCGCCGGCGGCCGAGAAGATGGGGATCTTCTGGCTCTCGACGAGGCAGTTGAAGACGTCGATCATCGGGACGTCGGTGCGGATCATCTTGTCGGGGACGACGCGCGTCACCGGGTTCACCGACGGTCCACCCACGTCCACCTGGCGCTCTTCGGCCAGGGATGGGCCTCCGTCCATCGGCTGCCCATCGCCGCGGAAGACGCGGCCGAGGATGTACGGTGAGTACGTCACCTGGGTCGGGTGCCCGAGGAATCGGACGGTAGCCTCCGTGGAGAGCCCCTTGCCGCCGCCGAACACCTGGAGGGAGGCCTCGTCTCCCTCGAGCTGGATCACCTGAGCGAGGGACTGCTCGCCATCGGGAAGCTCGACGAGGGCCATCTCGCCGAGCCCCACCTCCCGGGCGCGGATCCGCATGATGTCGCCGACGATCGCGGTCGCTCGGGTGTAGCGCAGCAGCGCTCGTGATTCCGTCATGGACGGCGGTCCCTCTGTCCCGGGCCCATGCTCCCGTCGCGGTGCGAGTCGGGACCCCGAGATCCTGAGCATCATTGCGGTCGTGCGCCAGCGCGTCCGCTCCCGGCCCGAACCCCGGAGGCGAGCGATCGGGCGACGGCCTCGACGGACCGTCGCGCTCGGGACGCAAGGTTAGCCGAGGTGGCGAAGCGCTCCGCTGCAGGCCTTCCGCCGCCCGGCGCGCCGTGCCTTCACTCGCAAGACGGAGGAGCGCACACGGTACACCGCTGAACGAGCAGCTTTCCCGATGACGACTTCACTGGCCCGGTGCGCTCGCCTGGCGGAGCTGTTCCGGCGCGGACTTCGGTCCGACCTCATTCCGTGGACCGCTCGGCGTGACGGAATTGAACGACCGCAGAGTTCAGTTGCGCCGGGCAGGAGCACCCATCCGCCGGACCAAGAACGCCAGCACTGCACCAAGCACCATCAGGCAAGCGACAGCCAGCGCCGCCCGCAAGATGGTCCGGGTGGCGACCTCCTCGATGCCGGCGACGGTTCGGGCCCGGATGGCGTCGGCGCCGTCGAGCGCGGTTCGCATCTTGCTGTCCACGTCCGCGAGCGTCGCCACCCGCTGTTCGTTGACGTTGCGCAGCGTGACGTCCTCATCACGGTTCAGGCGATCCAGGATCTCGCGTCGTTCCCGGTCGATACTGGCGAAGACGGCGACGCGTTCGCTGCTCACTGTGGCCTCCACCTTCCGCGAGAGCCGGTCCATTCCCTCGTCGGACAGCAGGTCATCCAGGCGGGCGAGCAGTCGGCTCGATGTCCGGAGCGAGGCCAGTGCCAGCTGCCCGGTGTCCGCTTCGGAGAACTCGACCGCCGCCAGCTCGGCCTGCCAGCGGATCACCTTGGGCAAGGTCACTGCGTAGGCGTCCACCCGGGAGCCGAAGTCCGCGAGGCTCCCGGTCAGTCCGGACAGGACATCGGACGTGCCGAGCTCCTCCGTGCTCGTCAGTCGGGCGAGGATAGGACGCACGGAGGGTCGGTTGGTGAAGCGCCCGTCGATGGGGTGCTCCCGGGCCCACTCGGCCAGCTTCTGCAACCTCGCGCGCGTCGCGTTTGGATCCCGCGATAGATCGAGAGCCTGCCCCTCGATGTCCAGGCGGATGCGCTGAGCACCCTCGACGGCGATCGGTTGGGCCTCGCCGAAGTACGAGCTGCCCTCGCCTCTCTCCACCCACTGCTCGATCTGCACCGCGAGCGTGTAGGTCGAGATGGCCGCTTCGAGGGCGTCCGGGCGAAAGAAGGCCTGCTGGAACGCACCCGTGCCCTCGATCTTCCAGAGGAGGGCGTGCCTTCGCAGCACGGGCGTGTCGGCGTGGAGCAGGATGTCGTCTCCCGTTTGCTCGATCATCGCCGGGATGCGGAACGCCAGATCGGTGCCTGCCTCGCGGATCTCCGCTGTCGAGAGCTTGTTTCCGGTGGCTTTCATCGCGGGCGTCGGTCCACCCCCCGGCTTCATGGACACACAGCCAGGGAGGAGGGTGAGGGTCGCGATCAGCGAGATGGCAGCCGCGCCGCTCGGGCGCGTGAGCCATCCGGCACCGGGCAGTGTCGTCGTCGCCATGGGCCGAACGTATTCGGATCCGACGCGAACGACTTCGTCCCGGCCGTGGGTCTTCTCCGGCTCCGATGCGCGCGTGACGCCGCCGTGCCACCCGAACGAACGGGCTCCGTTCGGGAGCTCCGGACGACTGCGCGAACGGCCGAAAGCTCGAAACACCGCCGGCTGCGCTGGGTGGAGCAGTGACCTATAGTCGAATCGGCCCTGCACTGGACCAAACGTCGTCGCGGCGACACCGTGTGGTCCGTCGATTGCGAAGCAAAGCATGCTCGAGACGGCGGTCTCGGCCGAGTGAGGAGATGGTGATGCGACCTTTCCATGTCGAGCCGAGGACGCTGGCGACGCAGTTGGCCGACTCACTCGTGGAGCGGCTCCTGAAGACGCACCTCGCCGACCGCGTCGTCGAGCGGGTCGTGGACTCCCTCATCCGGAGCCCCGCGCTCGACCGGGTCGTGGCGAAGGTGATCAGCAGTCTCGAGGCCAGCCCCGCGGTCGACGCGCTGGTCGACCGCCAGGTTGATCGGGTGCTCGCGGGGCTGTGCGCGAGCGACGCCCTCCGCAAGCTCATCCGAGACCAGGCTGGCGCCTACCTCGAG
>Ga0306924_10000929_pt1 | contig 25872 bp, 25 predicted proteins | sample sta12Can44000111_FD_203756 | JGI IMG/M metagenome (GOLD analysis project Ga0306924, IMG submission 203756) | Lab enrichment of tropical soil microbial communities from Luquillo Experimental Forest, Puerto Rico - statanox.12C.anox.44.000.111 (v2)... | ecosystem: Environmental > Terrestrial >... | reverse complement strand
TTCGACCGCGAGGCGGTCCAGACGGTCACGAAGGACCTGACGCCCGAGAAGCGCGCGCGGGCGATGCTCTTCCTCGACCGGCTCCACAACCGGTTCGGGCCGGGCGGGCCTCCGGGCATGCGCGGCGGCCCCGGCATGCGCCACGGCCCGGGGCATGGCCCCGGCGGCGGGATGGGGCCCGGTCAGATGGGAATGGGGTCCGGGATGGGTCCGGGGATGATGGCGGGCGGGTGCTCGAGCTCGGACTGCGCGTGGAACGACGGGCCTGACGACGACGACTAGCATTTCCGGGGCGACCCCCTCACCCCGGTACCCTCTCCTCCCGCGTTGCGTCGGGCACCGCGGGGGGAGAGGGAGTTTTCTCCGCCCCGACCGAGCCGTGGTCCGGGGCACGACGGTGAAATGACGTTTGGCGCCACTCCGGTGCACGGACCGGAGCTGAGCTGCCGGGGCGGGCTGGTCGGGGGTCTCCAGGGAACCCCCGATCGGCCCGCTCGCTTCCTTTCCTGCGCGGGACCCCCCACCGACGCTACACTCGCCTGGTGAGCCCCCCCACCTCGAGCAAGCTCGCCGTCGTGACCGGCGCGTCGGCCGGCATCGGCGCGGCGCTCGTGCGCGAGCTCTCGCGCGCTGGGCGCCCGGTGCTCGCGGTCGCCCGCCGCGCCGACCGGCTCGGAGCGCTCGCCGACGAGGCGCGGGCAGCGGGGGGCGCCGAGGTCCACCCGCTCGCGCTCGACCTCGGCGCGGACGGCGCGGCGGAGCGCGTCCGGGACGCGGCACACGCGCTCGGCAACGCGGCGTGGCTCGTGAACGACGCGGGGTTCGGCGCCTACGGACGGTTCGAGCGCCAGGACGCGCGCCGGCTCTCGGAGATGGTCCGCGTGAACTGCGAGGCGCTCGTCCTCCTCACCCACGCGCTCCTCCCCGACCTGCGCGCCTCCGGCGAAGGCGTCGTCTTGAACGTCGCTTCGGCCGCGGCCTTCCAGCCGACCCCGTACATGAGCCTCTACGGCGCGACCAAGGCCTTCGTCCTCTCGTTCAGCGAGGGGCTCGCCGAGGAGCTCCGCGGCGCGGGCGTGCTGGTCGCCGCCTTCTGCCCCGGCCCGGTCGCGACGGAGTTTGGCGCTGTCGCCGGCGTCGGCGCGCGGTTCGCGCGCGTGCCGGCCGTGCTCAGCGCGGAGGAGGCGGCGCGCGCGGCGCTCGCGCAGGTGCGCAGGCGCGAGGTCGTCCACGTACCGACCATGGTCTACCGGCTCACGTCGGAGGTACCGCGGCTCTTGCCGCGCGGCGTGATACGCCGGATCTCGGGAATGGTGCACCAGGAGGAGCCATGAGCCGCCGGACGGGCAAGGGGCGCGACGCGACGCCCTCGATCGCCCACGTCTACGAGGGGCCGGAGGTGCTCTCGTCCCTGCTCGCCCGCGCAGGATCGCGCCGGGCGGCGGACGAGGTCGCCGACGCCTTCCGCCGCGCGCAGGCGCGGGGCGAGGCGCGCTCCCAGGTGATCCCGCAGCTGTTCGACGAGGAGCCGCGCTTCGAGGCGCCGGACGACGCGCGGCGGCTCTACGGGAACCTGTTCGGCCTCTGGGACCAGCTCGCCGCGGGGCGCGGCGCCGCCGACGACGCGCCCGCGCCGGCTCCGCCGCCCGCGGCGCCCGGCGCCGAGCCGGAGGCCGCGATCGCCGAGGTCGCGCCGCTCCCGGAGCGCGGCTCGCAGCCGGGCGAGGTGCTCGAGAGCGAGATCGTCGAGGCGGTCTGGCGCCACCTCGACGCCATGGCGCCCCGCGAGCTGCAGCGCCGGCGCGACCGGTGGGCGAACGCCCAGCCGGATCTCTACGGCTGGGTCGACTCGGTGGAGCTGCCCGAGGGCGCGACCTTCGCCGTGCACGACCTCGTCTTCGAGGCGTGGTCGATGTTCGATCACGCCTTCGGCGACCGGCTCGAGGCGGTGTCGTTCCGAGAGCTGCGCGCCCTCGAGGAGGAGCCGAAGGAGCTCGAGGCCGAGCAGCCCGCGCTCGCCGCCTACGTCTCCGAGCAGCTCGATCTCCTCGGCGACGAGGAGCCCTCGTTCAGCCCGGAGGACCGGGCTGAGGTCGAGCGGGTGCTGGCGATCGCGGGCGTCGCGCTCGGGCGGTCCGTGCGGCAGCGGTCGTAGGTCGCGGTACCGCCCGGGGCGGCGACCGCGTCGAGGGGCGAGATACACTCGGCGTTCGTGAACGCGCTCCGCACCGGAAGCTGGCTGACGATGGGCCGCGTGCGGAGCGTGTGCACGCTGCTCCTCGTCGCGTACGCCGCGATGCTCGCCTACCTCCTCACGGGTCCCGGCCACCTGGATCCGCTCGGGCGCCCGCTGGGGACGGACTTCGCGATGTTCTACGCGGGGTCCCATGCGTTGCTCGAGGGCGTGCCGGCCTCGTCGCTTTACTCGCCCGCCGTGCTGAACGACCTCGCTCGGCCGTTCACGAACTCGGCGGAGTATGTCTGGTTTTACCCGCCCGTCGCGTTCCTGCTCTACTGGCCCGTCGGTCTGCTGCCGTATCTCCCGGCACTCTTCGTCTGGGTGGCCATCGGCCTCGCCGGCTATGTCTCCGCAGTCTCGCGCATCATGCCGGGGCGGATCACCGTCGCGGGCGCGGTCGCGTTCCCCGCAGTGTTCGTCGCAGCGCTGCACGGACAGAATGGCTTTCTCGTCGCCGCGGCAGTGGGTTGGGGGCTCGCGCTCCTGCCCACTCGTCCGGTGCTCGCGGGGCTCCTGCTCGGCGTCCTCGCGATGAAGCCGCACGTGGCGCTGCTCGTCCCGCTCGCCCTGCTCGCGGGGCGTCGGTGGCGCGCGGCCGGGGCGATGCTCGCGTCGTCGATCGGGCTCGCGGTGATCTCCGCGGCGACGTTCGGGACGGAGTCCTGGCGAGCATTTCTCCGCGTGGGCGCCATCGCACGCGCCCTGCTCGAGACGGAGGGGGTGCCGTACTTCAAGCTCGCGTCCGTGTTCTCTTTCGCCCGGCTCATGGGCGCTGGCGTCGGCGCCGCCTACCTGCTCCAGGCCGCGGCCGCCGCGACGGCTGCGGCGACCGTGGCCTGGCTTTGGGCGAAGCGATGCGCGTACGAGCTCCAGGCCGCGGCGCTCGTCTTCGCGTCCTTCGCGGTGACGCCGTATGCGTACGACTACGATCTCGTAGTCCTCGGCGTCGGGATGGCCCTGTTCGCGCGGCTCGCCGCGCGCGAAGGCTGGCTTCCCTGGGAGAAGAGCGCGCTCGCGCTCGCGTGGGCCGCCCCGCTCCTCGCGCGCACGATGGCGCAGTGGGCACGCATCCCGCTCGTGCCCCTCGTCGTCGGCTCGGTGCTCGTCCTCGCCGTCCGGCGCGCCCGCGCGACCTCTTGCGCGGTGGGGGCCCCAGCGGTCCTGACCTGATAGCGCTACCCGGACCAGCGCGACCCCGAGGGGCGCTCGCGTACGCCACACCGCCGCGCTTCGCACGGGTCACCATCGACGAGGCCCTCGGTCGCGGCCGGGAGCTACCGCTCGACATCGTGATGCTCGGTTGCACCCACCGATGACGCGCTCCAGACGGAGACGCCTCACCGGGAGCTATTCACGGTGTGTGTGCGTCGTATTGCCCTGATCGCGCGGCTTTTTCGCACATAGCGAACTTTTCTTTCCTCCCGCGTCCGGATGACCCCGCCACCGTGTCCCCAATTCAAACGACTTTGCGTTGAGGTTGGCCGGCTGCACCTCGAGCGAAGCATCGGGAATACGTGGGGGCAGCAGCCGTGCAAGCGGATCCTAGGTCGCGATGCCGAGATCGGGCTCGATCTCGGAAGGGGGATCGCTTCGCTCGGTTGGCGTCGCGAGCGGGGTCCGAAACGAGGCGGGGCGAGCGGTGCATGGCTGGGGGAAGCGGCATGCGGGGAGCGCGAACGCGAGTCACACAACGTGAATGCGCCGGCCATCGCCCCGGAGGCCTCAGGGCGCTCTGGGCGGACGCGCGCGGCGCGACGGCGGTCGAGTACGCCGTCGCGGCAGCGGGAATCGCCGTGGTGCTCGCGATCGCGGCCGAGACTCTTGGGTTCAACCTGGGGAAGCTGTTCGAGGACGCTGTCACGAAGTACCCGAAGTAGCGGTCAGTGAACTGAGGAACGACGGATGAAATACCTGATGAAGTTGTGGAAGGACGAAGAGGCGCCGACGGCGGTCGAGTACGGCGTCATGGTGGCGCTGATCATCGTGGTCGTCATCCTCGCGGTGACGACGCTGGGAACGAACGTGAGCGGCACCTTCAGCAAGGTCGCCGACAAGGTGGCGCCGTAACGAGAGAAGCGAAGCAAGCTCCAGTGAGGGTGCGAAGGCCAAACGCAGCGCCCGCGTGAGGGCGCGTGAGCTCGAGGGGAGGAACGAGATGAACCAGCTGATGCGACTGTGGAAGGACGAGGAAGCGCCGACGGCGGTGGAGTACGGCGTCATGGTGGCGCTCATCATCGTCGTCGTCATTCTCGCGGTGACGACGCTCGGGACGAACGTGAGCGGCACCTTCAGCAAGGTGGCCGCCAAGGTGGCGCCGTAACTGCGCCGTGCCGCGGAAGCGAAGCAGCTCGCCGAAAACGTGAAGTAAAGCTCGCGCTGTCGTGGTCCGTCGGGGAACACCCACCGACGAGACCGCAGCACGGCGGACCACGGCGCGAGGGTCGATGACGTTCACTCGGAGGGGCGCCCGGCGGCATGGTCCGCCCGCGTCCGGGTTGACTCGGAGATGCACTTCTCGCCGCTCCATCTCGCGCTGTTGATGTTCGGTCTCGGCGTCGCCGCCGCGTCCGACGTCGCGTGCCGGCGCATCCCGAACCAGCTCACGCTCCCGCTCGCGGTCGGGGGGGTCGCGGCGAGCGCGGTGACGTTCGGCGCGTGGGGAGCGGCCCAGTCGCTGGCGGCGGCCGCCCTCGCTGGAGCGATCCTGACGCTGCTCTGGCGGCGCGGAAAGCTCGGCGGCGGCGACGTGAAGATCGGCATCGCCGCGGCTGCGTGGGTCGGGTGGGCGCGGCTCGGTCCGTACGCAGCATGGTCGGGGATCTTCCTCGGCGTGCTCGCGCTCGCGGCCTATCTCGCCTCGGCGCGGGACGCGCGTCAGCAGATGCGGGCGAATTTCGCGGCCGTCGCGCGCGGTCAGGCGATCGCGCCACCGCTGCAAGCGACCGGTGCTCGCGTCCCCGTCCCGGCGGGCGTGGCGCTCGGTGCCGGCGCGCTCGCCGCGATCCTGATGGGAGGATGACGTCATGCGTGCCGTTGCCGATCGGCGGAGGCATGAACGGGGCGCGGCAGCGGTCGAGTTCGCGCTGGTGCTGCCGCTGCTGCTGGTGCTGCTGCTCGGCGCGATCGACTGGGGGTACTTCTTCTTCCTCCAGGAGGTCGTCGTGAACGCCGCGCGCGAGGGAGCGCGCGCGGGCAGCGTCATCGGCGACGCGACGGCGTCCGACGCGGCCGCCCAGACGCGCGCGACGGGCTATCTCACCTCGGCCGGGCTGGGCGCGCTGGGCTGCACGGTCGACGTGCCGGCCTCCGGCGTCACCCTGACGCCCGAGGCGGTCCAGGTCTCGGTGAGCTGCCCAGCTGGCTCGGTGACGGGGTTCACGGGGGTCCCGCCGCTCACGTACCTGCTCCCCGCGACGACGCGTGCGTACGTGACGATGCGGCGGTGACACGGAAAGGGCGGGGTTGGCCGTGAACGGAAACGGAACGACGTCGACGCTGAAGCGGGCCGTGGAGCCGGTGCCGCGGAGATCGAGCCTGCGGGCCGTGCTCTTCTTCCTCGTCGGAGCCGTCGCCGCGATCTCGGCGGCGGTGCTCTTCAAGCGGTACCTCGACGTTCGCACGGCGGCCGCGCGCGTCCCGACGGCGAAGGTGGTCGTCGCCGCGAAAGACCTCGCGCAGGCGAGCACGCTGAGGGCCGAGGACCTCACGCTCGTCGACTGGCCCGTCGCGGCGATGCCGGAGGGGGCGGTCGCCAATCCCGACGAGCTCGCGGGCCGGGTGGTCGTGTCGGTCGTCGTGAAGGGCGAGCCGATCCTCAAGTCCAAGGTCGCGTCGAGCGAGGCGGGCAGCGGCCTCGCCGCGATCCTGCCGGAGGGCATGCGCGCCATGGCCGTCCGCGTCGACGACGTGGTCGGCGTGGCGGGGTTCATCCACCCGGGTGACAGCGTGGACGTGATCGTCACGATGGCCGCCAGCGGCTCGCAGCCGATGTCCAAGATCGTCCTGCAGGACATCCGCGTCCTCGCCGTCGGTGCGCAGGTCGCGAAGAAGGACGAGCGGCCGGACAAGAACATGCCCGCGACGGTCGCGACGCTGCTCGTCGACAGCGAGCAGTCCGAGAAGCTCGCGCTCGCGTCGACGAACGGCAAGATCCTGCTGACGCTCCGCAGCTCCGTGGATGGAGGCCAGATCGCGACGAAGGGGATCACCCCGCCCATCCTGCTCGCCTCGAACGCCGGCGCAGCGGAGCCTCCGCCGTCGCAGCCCGCACACAAGCCCGACCCGACGAGGAAGGGCGGACGGTCAGGGGTGAGGCGGCAGCCGGCGCCTCCGCCGCCGCCGTCGGCGGCAGGAGCCGAGACGAAGCGCGAGGTCGAGATCCTTCGCGGTGACCTCTTCGAGAAGCGCAACTTCGACGAGAAGCGAGCCAACCCGTGACCTTCCGCATCGCTGCGCTCTGCACGCTCATCCTGGTCTCCTCCGCCGCAGCCGCGCAGGCGCCGACCGCGGTCCCGGCCCTACGTATCGATCGCGAGGTCGGCTCCGCGCGCGAGCTGAGGCTCGAAGCCGGCCAGAACCGCCTCCTCATCCTCTCGGAGGAGATCGGCCGCATCGCGGTCGCGAACCCCGAGATCGCCGACCTGAAGGTGATCACACCGATGCAGGTGCTCCTGACGGCGAAGGGGGTCGGCTCGACCGATCTCACCCTGTGGAACCGCGCGAACCAGCCACTCGTCGTGGCGTTGCAGGTCTCGAGGAATCTCGACCCGCTCCGCCGGCAGCTCAAGGAGCTGTTCCCGAGCGCGAACGTGGGCGTGTCGTCCGCCGGCGAGCTCGTCGTCCTGTCCGGCGAGGTCGACGACGTCCGCCTCCCCGAGCGGATCGCCGAGGTCGCGCGCCTGCACGCGAAGCAGATCGCGAACCTCGTCCAGGTCTCGGGGAACCAGCAGGTCCAGCTCGAAGTGCGGTTCGCGGAGGTGAGCCGCGGAGGCCTGCGCGAGCTCGGCGTGAACCTCTTCCATCAGGACGCGAACGGCCATCGCTCGGCGGGCATGTTCGCGCCCGGCGTGCCGCCCGCGTTCCTCGCCAACGTGCCCGGAACGTCGGCGCTGCCGGGGCGGCCGCCCCTCGTCCCGGCGCCCGCGATGCCGACTGCGTTCTCGCTGTTCTTCTCCGAGGCGGGCAAGTACCCGGTGAGCGGCATCCTCAACATCCTCGAGTCGAACAGCCTCGCGAAGATCCTCGCCGAGCCGACCCTGGTCACGCTCTCCGGCCAGCAAGCGCGGTTCCTCGCGGGAGGGGAGCTGCCGATCCCGCTCGCGTCGACCTTCGGCCAGATCGCGGTCGACTGGAAGAAGTTCGGCATCATCCTGAGCTTCACACCGACCGTCATCGATCAGGACACGATCCACCTGAAGCTCGCCGCGGAGGTGAGCGACATCGACCCGAGCACCTCCGTCACGATCGGCGGGACCACGATCCCCGGGCTCATCTCGCGGCAGAGCGAGACGACCGTCCGGCTCGGCGACGGCCAGAGCTTCGCGATCGCCGGCCTGCTCTCGGACCGGGTCCGCTCGACGATCTCGAAGCTCCCTATTCTGGGGTCGATTCCCGTGGTCGGCGCGCTGTTCCGCTCGACGAGCTTCCAGCGCAACGAGACCGAGCTGCTCGTGGTCGTCACGGCGCACCTGGCGCGCCCGATGGCGCCGCACGAGGTGCCGCCGCTGCCCACGGACTACGAGGAGAACGATCCGAGCGACTTCGCGCTGTTCCTGATGGGCTCGCAGGGGCACTCCGTCGAGCCTCCGGCGAGGCCGGGCGCGCCGGCGGAGAAGCGCGGGCCGACTGGCGAGCGTGGTTACACGCGGTGAGGGCGAGGGGGAGACGATGAACGAGCAGACGATCTACATCAGCGGCGTCAACGCGGAGCTGGAGACGTGGCTCCTCGCGCGCGTGCACGATCTCAAGCTGAAGCGCGTGAACGAGCCGAGGAACGGGACGGTCGCGGCGCTCGCGGTGATCGACGTCGCCCACCTCGGAGCGAACGCGTACGGCCTCGTCGGCTCGCTGGCCGCCGGCGGGTCGCGGGTCATCGTCGTCGGCGCGAGCAAGGATCCCGACGTCATCCTGCAGGCGATGCGGGCAGGCGCCCGCGAGTTCGTCGTCGCCACCGAGCCGGCGAAGCTCGAGTCGGCGCTCCGCGGGCTCGTCGGCCCGGCGGAGGCCCCCGTCCTCGGCAAGATCACCACGGTCTTCCCCGCGAAGGGAGGGATGGGCGCCACCTCGATCGCGACGAACCTCGCCGGCATCGTGGCGTCCGGCGGTAGCCGCACCTGCCTCGTCGATCTCGACCTCGAGCTCGGAGACGTGCTCGCCGCGCTCGACATGCAGGGCGGGTACTCCCTCGGCGACCTGCTCGCCAACATGCACCGTCTCGATCGCGAGCTCCTCGACTCGTCCCTCCCACGTCACGCGTCCGGCGTGGCCGTGCTGGCGCAGGGCGGCCGGGTCGAGGAGGGACACGTGGGCGCGGAGGCGGTCGCGAAGGCGCTCACGTTCCTGCGGGGCTTTTACGAGCACATCCTCGTCGACGGCGTGCGCGGCTTCGGCGACTCGGCGCTGGCGGCGCTCGACGCGAGCGACCGAGTCCTGCTGGTCGTCACCCAGGAGATCGCCTCCGTCCGCAACGCCCAGCGCTGCATCGACCTGTTCCGGAAGCTCGGATACCCCGAGGACAAGGTGCTCCTCGTCGTGAACCGCTGGCACAAGGCGTCTCGCATCACGAAGGAGGTGATCGCCGAGTCCACGGGGATGCCGATCGCGGCCGCGCTCGCGAACGACTTCGCCGCGCTCACGCGCAGCATCAACCGCGGCACGCTCCTGCCGCAGGAGGCGCCCCGCGCCGCGCTGACGCGGGACGTCGAGGCCCTCGCGGCCGTGCTGCGAGGTGCGTCCGGCTCGCCCGCGCCCCGCGCCCGCGGCCCCTTCGGGCGCCTGTTCGCCGCGAGGGCGTGAACCATGGGGCTCAGCGACCGTCTGAGGCAGCGCAGCGCCGGCGCCACCGTCGGGCGCGTCGACGCGCTCAGCGCGCCGGAGGCCGAGCCGCAGGAGTTCCACGACCTCCGCACCGAGCTGCACCGGCGCATCGTGGACAAGCTCGACCTGAAGACGTTCGACCGGCTCCCGGAGGAGCGCCGTCGCGACCAGCTCCGCTCCATCCTCTCCGCCGAGATCGCCACCGCCGAGGTGCCGCTCAACCAGATCGAGCGCGAGCGGATGATCCAGGAGCTCATGGACGAGCTCACCGGGCTCGGTCCCCTCGAGCCGCTCCTCGCGGACAAGACGATCTCCGACATCCTCGTCAACACGTTCTCGACGGTCTACGTCGAGCGCCGGGGCAAGCTGGAGCGGACGCGGGTCCGGTTCGCGGACAACGACCACCTCATGCAGATCATCAACCGGATCGTCTCGCGCGTCGGCCGGCGCGTAGACGAGACGTCGCCGATGGTCGACGCGCGCCTCCCGGACGGCTCGCGCGTGAACGCGATCATCCCGCCGCTGGCCATCGACGGCGCGATCCTCTCGATCCGCCGGTTCGGCGTGTCGCCGCTGAGGATCCGCGACCTCGTCGAGCTCGGCGCGCTCACGCGCGAGGCGGTCGGCTTCCTCGGGTCCTGCGTGCGCGCGAAGCTGAACGTGCTCATCAGCGGCGGCACCGGCGCCGGCAAGACCACGCTGCTGAACGCGCTCTCCGCCTTCATTCCCGACTCGGAGCGCATCGTCACGGTCGAGGACTCGGCAGAGCTCCAGCTCCAGCAACAGCACGTCGTGCGGCTCGAGACGCGGCCTCCCAACATCGAGGGGAAGGGCGAGATCGTGGCGCGCGATCTCGTGCGGAACAGCCTGCGCATGCGCCCGGACCGGATCATCGTCGGCGAGGTCCGCGGCGGCGAGGTCCTCGACATGCTTCAGGCGATGAACACGGGCCACGAGGGCTCGATGACCACGGTCCACGCCAACACCACGCGCGACGCGCTCTCGCGCCTCGAGGCGATGGTCGGCATGAGCGGCGTGCCCCTGACGGAGACCGCGATCCGGCAGACGATCTCGCGCGCGCTCCACGTCATCGTCCAGGCGGCGCGCGGCACCGACGGCAAGCGGCGCATCGTCAGCGTCTCCGAGATCACCGGCACGGAGGGGAGCGTCGTCACGATGCAGGAGATCTTCCGCTTCGACCAGCGCGGGCTCGACGCGAACAACCGGATCGTCGGCGACTTCATCGCCACCGGCGTCCGCGCCCACGCGTACGATCGCTTCGCGCAGTTCGGGCTCGACCCGGACCGGGTCGCCGAGCAGTTCCTGGGGGCGTGACGTGCGCGACGCGATCCTCGTCCTCGCCGTGCTCGCGCTGTTCGCCGCGTTCGAGGCAGCGCTGTACGGGTTGTCCTCGTTCAAGGAGCGGCGCTCGGGGGAGCTGAAGCGCCGCCTGCAGGCGATCGGGAAGGCTGCCGCCCTCGACGCGGATCTGCTCCGCCGCGGCCGGCTGGCGCGCTCGGCCGCGGTGGCGCACCTCGTCCGCGGCCTCCCCGGATCGCGTCCGGCGGAACGGCTGCTCGAGCAGGCCGACTTCGCCTGGACGGTCGCGCAGCTCTACGCTTACTCCGCCGTGGCGCTCGTCGCCGGCCTCATGGTCGGCGTCGTGCTCAGGGTGAACGTGGCGGGGCTGCTCGGGCTCACGCTCCTGTCCGCGGCCGTTCCGTCGCTCTCGGTGATGATTGCCCGGAGCCGCCGCAACGAGAAGCTCTCGGAGCAGCTCCCGGAGGCGCTCGAGATGATGGCGCGCTCGCTGCGAGCGGGCCATGCGCTCACGTCCGCATTCCAGGTCGTCGCCGGCGAGATGCCCGAGCCGATCAGCATCGAGTTCGCGCGCGCCTACGAGGAGCAGCGGCTCGGGCTCTCGCTCGAGCTGGCCGTGCAGCAGATGGCGCGTCGCGCGCCGAAGAACCCCGACCTCAAGATCTTCGCGGTCTCCACGATCATCCAGCGGGAGACGGGCGGGAACCTGGCGGAGATCCTGGGCAACATCGCGGACACCATCCGCCAGCGTTACCGGTTTCGCGGCAAGCTCCGGGCGCTCACGGGAGAGGGGCGGGCGTCGGCGGTCGTGCTGGGCGCGCTCCCCGGCTTCGTCGCGCTCGTGCTCTCGGTCGTGAATCCGAAGTACCTGCGAACGCTCGTCGAGACGACGACGGGGCGCTGGATCCTCGCGTACGCCGTGGTCAGCTGGGCGTTCGGGCTCTTGTGGCTGAAGTCGCAGACGAAGGTGGACCTGTAGGCAGTGCGGGAGGCGGCGTGGACGGGATCGTGCTGACGCTCGGGGCTCTCGCGACGCTCGCCGTGTTCGGTCTCCTCGGCGCCGCCCGCTCGCTGGGCGGCACGAGCGAGTCGCTCCTGCGTCGGCTGCAGCCGACCGGGATCGGGCGCGCCGAGGCCGAGGCGGTCGAGAAGCTGCGCCCGAGCCTCGGCGCCGGCCTTGCGCGCCACCTCGAGCCGCTCGCGCGCGTCGCGGGCGCGAGCGAGGATCAGCTCTCGGGCATCCGGAAGACCCTGTCCTGGGCGGGGTTCCGGGGTCCCCACGCCGTGCAGAGCTACCTCGGCTCGAAGGTGCTCGCCGCGGGCGCAGGGCTCGTCCTGTTCACGATTGTGAACGTCCTCTCGGACGAGGCGGTGAAGAGCCCGCTCCTGGTGGCGGTGCTGCTCACAGGCGGCGGCTACCTGCTCCCGAACCTCTGGCTATCGTCGCGCGTCGCGACCCGGCAGAAGCTCCTCGAGCGTGCGCTGCCGGACGCGCTCGACCTGCTCGTCACGTGCGTCGAGGCCGGGCTCGGGCTCGACTCGGCGCTCCAGCGCGTCGCGGCGGAGACGGCGCTCGCGTTCCCGCTGCTCTCCGACGAGCTGCGGCAGACGTTCCTCGAGATCAACGCCGGGATCAAGCGCACGGACGCGTTCCGAAGGCTCGGCGATCGGACCGGCGTTAGCGAGCTGCGGGCGCTCGCGGCGACGCTGAACCAGACGGAGATGTTCGGTACGAGCGTCGGCACCGCGCTCCGCGTCCAGGCGGAGGGGATGCGGATCCGGCGCATGCAGAAGGCGGAGGAGAAGGCCGCGTACCTCGCGGTCAAGATGACGCTGCCGCTCGTCGCTTGCATCCTGCCGTCGCTGATCGCGATCGTGGTGGGTCCCGCCGCGGTCAACATCATCAACCACCTCTTGCCGATCCTCGGAGGCAAGTGATGCGCATCCTCGTCGTCGTGCTCGCTTCGGCGCTCACGCTCGGCTGCGCGGGCCTGCGGGGGTCGGGGCCTGACATCGACATCGCCCGCGCCCAGGTCGAGCTCGCCGCGCAGCTCGCGGCGCGCCGCGACTGGGGCGCGGCGGTCTCGGCGCTCGAGCACCTCCCGCGAGACCGGACGCTGCGCGCTTCCGCGCTGATCATCCGCGGTACGGCGCTCCGCGAGCGGGGCATGTACGAGGAGGCGGAGAGCGATTTTCGCGAGGCGCTCCAGCTCGCGCCGAAGGAAGCCGCGGCACACTCCGGTCTCGCGCTCACGGCCGACCTGCGCCGGAGCTGGGCGCTCGCGCTCGAGCACCACGAGCGCGCAGCAAAGCTCGCCCCGGAGAACGCCGGGTACCTGAACAACTGGGCATTCGCGCTGTTCGCCGCCGGCCGCGCGCGCGACGCCATTCCGGTCTACGAGCGGGCGCTCCGCGTCACTCCGACCGACCGCCGCCTCCACAACAACCTCGCGTTCGCGCTGGCGCAGGTCGGCGACTACCGGCGAGCCGCACGGCACTTCGAGTCGGGCGGGTCGTTCGCCGAGGCGCGGAACAACCTCGGGTTCGCGTACGAGCGGGCGGGGAACCTGGTGCAGGCGTTCGACGCGTATCGGGAGGCGTGCCGCGCCGACCCCGCGCTCACGAAGGCGCGGGAGAACCTGGTGCACGTGGCGCAGTTGCTCCAGCGCGAGCTGCCCGTCGAGGCTCGAGATCACGAGAAGTCGGAGGAGGTCCGATGATGCGAACCGCCATCGCCCTGTCCATCGTCGCCGCGGCGCAGCTCGCCGGGTGCACCCACCAGCACATGACGGCGACGTACGGCCGCTCCGAGAGTGCGGCGTTCCGCGCGCAGGCCGTCCAGCGGCAGCGCGCGGCGCCGCCGGAGGCGCTCCTCGGGCTCGACTCGCAGGAGGCCACGATCATCGCCAACTCCTACCGCGCGAGCCTGGGGCAGAAGGCGGCCCAGCCCAACCAGAACGATCAGGTGCTCATCCTGCCCCCGCCGGGCAGCGAGCAGCAGCACATGCCGCTCGCTCCCTCCGTCCCGCGGTGAGGCGCTGGAGGTCGGCGATGCGGGTTCGCGATCGCAAGCCCCGGGGCGTCACGGCAGTGCTCGTGGTGGTCGTGCTCTGCGTCGTGGGCGGCTTCATGGCGCTCGCCCTGAACGTCGGCCATCTCATGATGGTCCGCGGGCAGCTCCAGAACGGCGCGGACGCCGCCGCACTCGCCGCTGCGCGCGATCTGAACGGCACCGCGGCCGGCATCGTCGCGGCGCGCAGCACGGCCGTCGATTACGCCGGGCGCCACAACACCGACGCGACGGAGAGGATCGTCATCGACCCGACGACCGACGTCGTCTTCGGCAACTGGAACTACTCCACGCGGACGTTCGACAGCACAGTCACCGACCCGGCGCTCGTCAACGCGGTCCGCGTGAGGACGGCGCGCGAGAACGCCGATGGGACCGCCGTTCCGATCTACGCACGGTTCATCGACGGCCCGGCGACCGTCGACGTCGGCGCCCGGGCGACGGCCGCGGCAGGCGTTCCCTGCACGGCCGACTGCCCCGTGCCGTTCGCGCTCCCCGACTGCATGCTGTACGACGCGAGCGGCAACATCGACTGCAGCGCCCAGCGGGTGTTCAACAACGACATCGTCGACAACATCTGCTTCACGAACCTGACGGACATGACCGTCGGTGACCCCCCGGACCCGATCACCGGCGCCCCCGGGAACCCGAACGAGCCCGCGGGCACGCCGCCGTTCCCGAACTGCCAGAACGCGAGCAACAACTGCGTCGTCAAGATCCTCAACACCAACACGTGCGCCAGCGTCGACCACGGCGACGAGATCGGGATCATGAACGGCGCGGACGACAACCAGCAGGTGGCGGGCGCGCTCCAGGCGTACATCCAGGCGAAGACGGGGGACCCGTGGGCGAAGCTCGACGTCGTCGCGCCGATCATCTATTCGCCCAACTGCAAGTGCAATCAGAACGCCTACGTGCGGGGCTTCGCGAAGTTCAGCATCCAGGTAGTGAAGAACCCCACGAACCCGTCGAAGCTCCTCATCAGCTTCGGACACAAGTGCTGGGAGTACAGCGGCGGTCAGGCGGGGAACTGCGACTACTTCGGGACGAGCACGGTCGCCGACGTCCGGCTCGTGGAGTGATCACGGCGGCGGGCACGACGCGGGTGCCCGCCTGATCGGCGCGCGCTCCATCAGCACCGCCGCCTCGGACGACGCGAGAGCGCGCCACCCCGACGTCTCCAGCAGGTAGCGCTCGAGCGCGCCGCCGCGCTCGGCGAGCGCCAGCGTCACGCCGGCGCAGTCGACCCATGCGTCGAGCCAGTGCCGGTCCGCGGCGACCGCGCGGCGAAGGAAGTCGTCCCCGTACAGCTCGAAGCGGTCGTCGATGAAGACGCGAAGCCGCGGCGCCTCGTAGAGGAGGAACCCGCCGAGCGTGACGTCGTTCAGGATCGGCGCGCCCGCCGGCAGCCCTCGCGCAGCGTTCTCGATCGCCGGGACCAGGGAGACCGGCCAGCGCCGCTCGTCGAGCGTCGCCAGGAGGGTCTCCCCTGCACCGCCTCTGCGAACGGAGGCCTGCGCGACCGGGACGAGCGCGAGCACGACGGCCACCGCCGCCCAGGCGAAGCGCGGGAACCGCACGGCGGGCCCCCTCGCAACCCACACGCCGCGCGACGCGAGCGAGGCGATCCACCTCGTCCGTGGGAGCAGCTCCGCGATCGCGATCGTCGCGGCCACCGCGAAGAGCGGCGCGTTCCGCACGCGATCGACCGCGAGTGCGAGCCACACGAGCGGCAGGAGCGCTGTGATGCCCGGCCTGCGCGGCAAGGTCCCCGCGAGCACGGCGACGTAGACGGCCGCGAGCGCCAGAACCTGCCACGATCCGGTCGCGGCGAGCGACGCGTGCTCGACGACGAGCCGCGGGAGCTCGGTCGAGCGCAGGATGGTGAGCCACGCCTTCGGCAGCGCGGCGCCGTAGGGGTTCAGGAAGACCGACGCGGCGCACCCGGCGAGGAGCACGCCGAGCGCGACCGCGTCGCGCGCTCCGCGTACCGGCGACCTCCAACCGAGCGCGTACGCCGCGATCCACCACACGACGGCGATGGCGACGGTCGCGAGCCCTCCGAGCGCCCCGCCGTGGGCGTTCACCCATGGCACGAACGCGAGCCAGAGCAGCGCCAGGCGGGTCGCGGGGATCCGGCCCGCCTCGAAGTCGACGAGGAGCGCGTAGGTCCACGCGAACGCCGCGATCGACACGAGGTGGGGGCGGACGTGCAGGTGGTGCGCGGTCGCGAGGAACGCGAGGGCGACGAGCAGGAGCGCCCATCGGGCGGCGAGCCCCGAGGTCACGGCGCGATGGAACAGCCAGGCGAACAGCACGGCGAGCAGGCCGGTCGTCGCGACGAGCAGCCCGTCGAGGCCGGCGGCGCGGTGGAGCGCCGCCATGGCGACCTCGGCGAGCCACTGCTGCGCGATCCAGGGCCGTCCACTCGCCGTGAAGCTCAGCCAATCGCGCCATGGGAGCCCGGAGTCGAGGATGCGGTCGCCGACGACGACGTGCCAGAACGTGCCGGGGTCGCGGAGGAGGCGCGCGCGCGCGCCGAGGAGCACCGCCCAGGTGCCGATCAGCACCCCCCACGTCGCGAGCGTGCTCCACTGGCGGGACGGGCGGCGCGGCGCTGTCTGCGGGGGGGAGGTCACGTCGCGACCTCGAGGCGAGTCGCATCCGGCTCGGGCATCGTCGAGCGTCGAACCCCCCAGCACCAGGCCAGCAGGGCTGGCGCCAGCCAGATGAAGAACTCGTCGGTGTGTACCCGATGCAGCAGCAGCGTCACCACGCTCAGCGCGGCGAGCGCGGCGATCCACCTCGAGGCCCTCGCGTTCCAGCCGTTCCGCACGAGCGCGATGATCGCGGCGAGGATCGGTCCGAGCAGGACGACCTGGTCGTACGTCCACGCGTACGTGGAGCCGAGCACCGAGGCCCAGAGGAGGGGAGGGAGCGCCGTCGTCCAGGTCCAATCGGCGCGATGGCGAGCCCAGTACCACGCCGACCCGATCACCACCGCGCCGGGCGCCACGAACTGCAGCCAGAAGCGATCGACGCCGAGCCAGCTCCGCAGGTAGTACCCGGGCGTCGGGGTCGCCCACCGCGCGGGCGCGCCGCTCGTATACACGCAGAGGAATTGCGACACGATCTCGGGATCCCATGCAGCGACGAGGAGCGTCGGGGCGACGACCGCGACGACGAACGCGACCGCGACGCGCCAGCGCCGATGCTCGATGACCCACAGCGCTCCGGCGATCCACACGCCCGCGAGCAGCTGCGGCTTCACGGAGGCGAGCGCGAGGCAGAGCCCGGCGAGCGCGTCGCGGCGCTCGATCTCGGTCCAGTACAGGAAGCCGGCGAGGCCGGCGACGATCCACGGATCGATCTGGCCTTGCCGGAGCATGAGGAGCGTCGGGGGGAACAGCATCGCGACGGCGAAGGCGACGCCGATCTGCCCGCGCGGCCCTTCGAACACGCGCCAAAGGACGGCAACCGACCCGAGCACGAGGGAGATGCTCGCAAGAAACCACGCGACGCGGCTCGCTTCGTACGGCAGCAGCGCGAAGGGCGTCACGAGCGGGAGGGCCCAGGGAGGCGTGAACAGCACCGCTGGCTGCGGGCCGAGGCCGGGGATCAGCTGCCGGACGGACTCGAGCGCCTGCGCCGAGTACGGGTCCGCACCGCGGAAGGCGAGGTGCCACGCGGCCCAGTACCGCCAGTGATCCTCCGTCGACGCGGGCACGGCTGCGCCGAGTGCGCCCGCTGCGGCGCGCCACAGCAGGACGGCGCAGGTCGCCGCCGCGAGGAGGAGAGGGCCACGGTACCAGCGGCCCCGGCGAAGCGCGGGGACGATGTCGTCGAGCGTCATGTGGCGATCACGACGGGAGGCTCGCCGTCTCGGACCGCAGGCGCGCCTGCGACCTCCCACCCGCGACGAAGCACGATGGCGTGCAGCGCGAGCAGCGACACGGCTCCGACGTTCAAGTGCGTCGCCTCGCCGACGAGGCGCGAGACGGCGGGCGCGACGACCGCGAGCGCGACGACGGCCAGCTCGGCCCGGCCCCAGCTCGTCCGGAGCGCGTGGGCGACGACGAGCGCGATGGCGATCGCGACGGCGACCATGTCGTAGTCGAGGAAATAGATCGAGACGCCGAGGCCGCCGCTCAGGACCGCTGCGACCTTGAGCTCGTGCGGGACCGTGCGCCGGGACCAGATCCACGCGATCGACGCGACGATCGCCGTCGCCACGACGGCGTGCACCGCCATCGCGACCCCGATCCCGCCGCCCGCGAGCCGGACCGCGGCGAACACGCTCTGGACCTTGTGGTACCCGAACCGCCCGTCCTCCATGAGCGTCCATGCGAACCGCGACTGGACGTCCACGAAGGCGGTCCACGCACCCACGCCGAAGCACCACGTCGCCAGCAGCGCCAGCGCAGCGGCCGTGACCGCGGCCGCCTTCAGCGCCGTCCAGTGGCGACCGGCGACGAGCGCCACCGGCACGCACAGGGCCAGCTGCGGCTTGAAGGCGAGGGCGCCGAGCAGCACGCCGCTCCACAGCGGCCGCTGCCTCAGGAGGAGCAGCCCCCATCCGAGCAGCGCCGCCGCGAGGAAGCTCGTCTGGCCGTTCACGGCGGTCATGAACGCCGCAGGCGATGCGAGCCCGGCGAGCACGACCACCCGGCTCGGCGGGAACGCCCGGCGGAGCGCTGCGAGGTACGGCAGCGCGGTCGCCGCCGTCCACACAGCGAAGGCGACGCCGTAGGGCATGAACGCGAGCGGCCACAGCACGAGCAGGGCCGTCGGTGGGTAGAGCCAGGGGTGGAGCGCGTCGAGCTTCAGGCCCGTGAGCGACTCCTGGAACGTGCGGAACGCGAGAGGGTCCGCTGCCACTTCGAGGAGCCCCGCGCGCGCCGCGCGGGCGCCGGCCCAGATCGCGAGGAAGTCCGCCTCCCGGAGCGCCGGCAGGTTGCGGACGATCACGATGGTCTCGCTCGCAGCCACCGCGACACACGCGAGCGCGATCGCGACGCTCCAGGGTCTGTGCGGCGATGCCGCGATCGTAGGCGTCCCCATCCCTGCGCGTGTGGTGGTCATGCAGCGCTAGAGCCAGGCGCGCCGGTGCACGCTGCGGGGTGGCGTCGTCGATGAAGCGCGTCTGCGAAGCGCTCCAGCTCGAGAGCGGCCGCGGGTGCGCAGAGCACGATCGCGGTGAGCAGGAACCGGTGCCCGGCGACGGACGCCGACCAGTAGCGGTACGGCGCGAAGATGACGATCTGAAGGACGACGCAGGAGAGGAGGAGCAGCGCCTCCGATCGCGAGCGCCGCCACAGGAACGCGAACCCCGGCACGGCGATGAGGACGGGCGGCGCCGAGACGACAAGCCCGAGCCGTGGGTCCGTCAGCTGTGCCCACAGTCCTCGCCAGAACGGAACGTCGAACGCGTCGCGGATGGCGGGGTCGCCCGCAGCCGGTAGCACCCGATCGTAGGGTGTAACCAAAGGTGAACCGAACCAGTGCCAGTTCAGGCACGCGAGAGCCAGCAGCGCCGGCGCCACGCCCGTGGCAAAGCGCGCGAGCCCACGCCAGCGCCCGGACGCGACGACGGCGACGGCCGTGGGCACGAGGAATGCGACGTTGGTCCACTTGGCTGCGACGGAGAGTCCCAGGAGCAACCCGGACCACGCGAAGCGCCGCTCGAGCAATGCGGCGATCCCCCCGACGACGAGGACGCTGGATAGCACGTCGGGGGAGAAGTTGTACGCGAGCGGGCGAAGCAGCGTCGTGAGCGCGAAGAGGAGCGCGGTCGCGAACGCGACACCTGGGCGCACGAACCGCATCGCCAGCCACAGCACGAGGCCGTCCAGGAGGGCGAGCTCCATAAGATTGAACGCGAGCAGGCCCGGATCACCTGCAACGGCGAAGAGCGGCAGCGCGAGGATCGGCAGCAGCAGGGGATGTTTCGGGACCCACGCACCGTTCTGCGACACCGCGACGTTGCCCTCCGCACGGACGACCGTCCAGTCCACGTTGTTCCGCAGGTCGAGGTCGCCGTCCGCCAGCAATGACGCGGCCGCGGCCCGGTACAGGACGCAGTCGCCGGGCAGATAGCTCGGGATCGTCACGGGGCCGTGCATGCCCATCACGCGGAAAGGCGCAGCGAGTCCCGGCCGGACCTGGATCATCCACAGCGAGGGAATGACGGACAGAAACAGCGCGATGAACCAACCGCGGCCGTGACCGTCGGCGATGACGAGACGTCGAGCGAGCGCGCCGGGCGTGCACGACATGCCACCCAAAGTAGCTCACGTGAGGCTGCTTGCCCGCTGCCCCCTCGGGGGTTGGATCGACGCCACGGCCCAGTCTTGATCGGAGCCCCCCGACGGAGCGCGAGCCGGGCAGACAGCTCTCGGTCTCGGGCGGGGTCGAATGCGCGTCCAGCGTCCAGGAAGGCGTACGCTGGGTCGTGAGCACGTGGAGGGCGCGCCCATTCGCAAGCACACCTCGGCTGGCTCTGCGACGAGCGTTTCGCGCCGCGCCCTGTGGGGCGCACTGGCGGAAGCGCTGCACCACCCGGGCTTGCGAAGAGACCTTGCGGGTGCGCTTGCCGTCGCGGCTGTCGTGCTCGCCTGGTCGTACGCGCGCCACTCCGCGTGCCACGACGAACTCACGGACGTCGAACCGATCCTCGTCTCGACGCGCGCGATGCTCGACGGGCGAGACCCTTTCGCCGCGGTCGGTCCGGGCGCCCCGTTCGACCGCCCGTGGCCACAGTGGTACCCGGCGCTCGCGTTCGTCCCACTGATTCCGCTCGCACGCCTCCCTCTGCGGCTCGCTGCGGACGTCTTCATCGCGCTGTCAGCGGGCTGGCTGACGTTCGCGATCCTACGCACCCGCGCCGCGCGTGCTCCGGCGCTCGCGAGCGGCGCGTTCCTATGGGCGTTGATGTGGCGCCAGTGGTCCCCCGCGCTGGTCGCAGCGGCGTTGACGCCTCCGCTCGCCGGCCTCGTCGTCGTGAAGCCCACGACCGGGCTCGCGCTGCTCGCGGGTAGCCGCTCGCGGCGCGCCGCGGCGTGGGCAGTGGTCGGCGGCGTCTCGATCGCAGCGGTCGCGTTCGCGCTTCAGCCAGACTGGATCTCGCGGTGGCTCGGCACGTTCCGCGGCTGGGAGCTGCACTTCGTCGCGCCGGTGACGCGACTGCCTTTCGGTCCGCTCCTGCTCCTCGCGCTGCTCCGCTGGCGTCGCCCCGAGGCGCGCCTCCTCGTTGCGCTCGCCTGCATCCCGCAGACGAACGCCGTCTGTGATGTCCTCCCGCTCTTCCTCGTCGCGTCGACGTTTTGGGAGGCGGCGCTCCTCGCCGCCGCGACACACATCGTCGGGCTCGCGCAGTTCCAGGTTTACCGAACGCAGTCGTTCTCGGCATACGCGGCGACGTCGGCAGAATGGCTTGTCGTCGCGGCTTACCTGCCGTGCCTCGTGATGGTCCTCCGCCGTCCGGCGCACCCGGAGCACGCGCTGGCCGAGATCGCCGGGTGTTACGCGGACGTGCCGGCGAGCGAGCGTGCGTCCCCTCGCGCCGGCCCGTGACCCTTCCCAGGGCCGACACGCCAGTCGCGACGGTCTACGCCGCCAACCCTTCCACGAACTCCACCAGCGCCCGGTCGAACGCCTCGACGTGTTCCAGGTTTGCCAGGTGGCCCGCGCCCTTCACCTTGACCAGCCTTGCCCCCGGGATCGCCTTCGCCATCACCTGCGAGTCCTTCACCGGCGTGAGCGTGTCCTGATCGCCGACGATGACGAGGGTCGGGCAGGCGATCCTCGCGAGCGTCGGCGTCGAGTCCGGACGCAGGGCCATGCCGCGCTGGGCGGCCGCCACGCCGGCGGGCGTGCCGCGGCGGATGATCTCGCGGACCTCGCGGGCGACGGCCGGGTCGGGGTCGGGCCGGAGGAGCTTCGGGATCATCTCGTCGGCCACCCACTCGAGCCCCTTCTCGAGCGCCGTCTGCGCGAACTTCTCGCGCATCGCCTTCCCCTCCTCCGTGTCGGCGGTCGCCTTGGTGTCGCAGAGCACGAGGCCGCGGAAGAGCCCGGGCGCCTGGCGATACAGCTCGAACGAGAGGTACCCGCCCATCGACAGCCCAGCGACGGCGGCTCGCTCGATCCGGAGATGGGCGAGCAGGGCGCGCACGTCCTCGGCGAGGCGGGGGAGGGTGGATGGCTCGGCGCTCGGCTTCGACTGCCCGAGCCCGCGGTAGTCGAGCGCGACGACGCGGTGCTTGGCCCCGAGGGCGGAGATCTGGCGTTGCCACATCCCGGAGTTGAGCGGGAAGGCGTGCAGCAGCACGACCGCGTTCGCGGTCGGGTCGCCCGCGTCGCGGTAATAGAGATCCGTGCCGTTGAGGTGGACGATGGGCATTCACCATTTGTAGCGCGCTCCGCCCCCCGCTGCGTCCGCCCCCGTGGGGCGAAGGGCCTCCCCGGCGCCCGCGCCCGAGCCGGGCGCGTCGATCCGGGTTATGTAGAGTCGATGCAACCCATTCAGCCCCCCCGCGGCGCGCCCGCGCCCGGGCCGAGCGAGGGCATCGGCTACTTCGCGCGGTTCGGCGTCACCGAGCGGATGATCGCCGAGACCCTCCAGGCGGCGCTCGGGCGCGGCGGCGACCACGCGGACGTCTACTTCCAGCACCGCGTCGGGTCGGACCTCGGGCTCGAGGACGGCGCCGTGAACCGCGCCTACGCCACCGTCGAGCTGGGCGTCGGCGTGCGCGTCGTGAAGGGCGACCAGACCGGGTACGGCTACACCGAGGACCTCTCGCTCCCCGCGCTGCTCGAGTGCGCCCGCACCGCCGCAGCGATCGCGGACGGCCCCGCGCGCGGCGCCCCCTCCCGCTTCCACGTCCGGGGCGACCTCCCCGATCGCTATCCCCTCGTCCGCCCCTGGGACGAGGTCCGGCCGCAGGAGAAGCTGCCGCTCCTCGGCGGGCTGAACGAGCGCGCGTTTGCGGCCGACCCGCGCATCCGCAAGGTGAACGTCTTCCTCCGCGACGAGTCGGGGGCGATCCTGGTCGCCGACTCGGACGGCCGGATCTCCGAGGACCGCCAGCCGATGACGCTCCTCTACGTCTCGGTCCTCGCCGAGGCGGGCGGGCGGCGCGAGCAGAACGGCTACAACGTCGCGGGCCGCGCCGGCTTCGAGTTCTACACGCCCGAGCGGCTCGATCGGATCGTGAGGGAGGCGGTCGATCGCACGACCATCCTCTTCGACGCGGTGACGCCGCCCGCCGGCGAGCTGCCCGTCGTCCTTGCCGCCGGCTCGTCCGGCATCCTCCTCCACGAGGCGATCGGCCACGGCATGGAGGCGGACTTCAACCGGAAGGGCGTCTCGATCTACGCAGACAAGATCGGCAAGCGCATCGCCGCTCCGTTCGTGCGGATCGTCGACGACGCGACCAATGCCGGCGCGCGCGGCGCGATCAACGTCGACGACGAGGGGAACACCGCGGGCCGCACCGTCCTCGTCGACGACGGCGTCCTCGCGACCTACCTCCACGACGCGATCTCGGCGCGCCACTACGGCGTCCAGCCCACCGGGAACGGCCGGCGCGAGAGCTACCGGTATCCGCCCCTCCCGCGCATGCGCTCGACCTACATGCTGCCCGGACCCCACCGCACCGAGGAGATCATCCGCTCGGTGAAGCGGGGCGTGTACTGCATGAACTTCTCGAACGGCCAGGTGAACATCGGCGCGGGCGACTTCACGTTCTACGTGAAGAACGGCTTCCTCATCGAGGACGGGAAGCTCACGCGGCCGGTGAAGGACGTGAACATCATCGGCAACGGCCCCGACGCGCTGCTCAAGGTCGACATGGTCTCCGACGACCTCGCCATCGACGAGGGCGGCTGGACCTGCGGCAAGGACGGCCAGAGCGTGCCGGTCTCGCAGGGGCTGCCCACCGTGCGCGTGTCGTCGATGACCGTCGGCGGCCGCGGTTCCTGAAAGGACGACATGGACCTCCTCGAGATCACGCGCCGCGCGGCGGCGCTCGCGCGCGCCAGGGGCGCGGGCGACGCGGCCGTCGGCGCCTACCGCGCGCGCCACGTCGAGCTCGCCTGGCGCGACGGCAAGGTCGAGAAGGTGAGCGAGGCGACGACGCGCGGCCTCGGGCTCGATCTCTACGTCGACGGCCGCTACGCCTCGGTCTCGACGAGCGACCTCAGGCCCGAGGCGCTCGAGCGCTTCGTCGAGGACGCGGTCGCGCTCGCCCGGACCCTCGCGGCCGATCCGCACCGCCGCCTCCCGGAGCCGGAGCTCTACCGCGGGCAGGCTCGGGTCGACCTCGAGCTCGACGATCCGGGCTACGCCGACCTCTCCGCCACCGACCGCCGGCGCGCGGCCGAGGCGATCGAGGCGGCGGCTCGCGCGGTCCCGGGCGCGGGGGCGATCCTCTCCATCACGACCAGCGCGTCGGACACGCGCTCCGAGAGCGCGCTCGTCCACACGAACGGCTTCGAGGGAACGAGGAGCGGGACCGACTTCTGGATCGGCGCCGAGGTGACGGTGCTCGATCCCGACGGCCGCCGCCCGGAGGAGTACGCCGCGTCGGGCGGCCGCTTCCGCGCGGCGATGGAGCCGCCCGAGGCGATCGGGCGCCGCGCCGCGGAGCGGGCGATCGCCCGGATCGGCTCGCGCAAGGGCGAGTCGGCCGTGATGCCGATGATCGTCGACGCGCGCGCGGCCGGACGGCTCGTCGGCGCGCTCTTCGGCCCGCTCGCCGCCGCCGCGATCCAGCAGAAGCGGTCGTTCCTGGACGGGAAGCTCGGCGCGGCGGTGGGGAGCGCCCGGCTGGACCTGCGCGACGACCCGCTCGTCCCGCGCGGCCTCGGCTCGCGCCTCTACGACGGCGAGGGGCTCGCCGCGCGGCCGTTCCCGGTCTTCGAGCAGGGCGTGCTCCGCAGCTACTACGTCGACACCTACTACGGTCGGAAGCTGGGGATGCGGCCGACGACGGCGCGCAGCTCGAACCTCGCCTGGAAGCTCGGCGAGCGCTCGCAGCCCGAGCTCATGGCCGCCGTCGGGGAGGGCGTCCTCGTCACGGGTTTCCTGGGAGGAAACTCGAACGGGACGACGGGCGACTTCTCGCTCGGGGTGCGGGGGTTCCGCGTGCGCGGCGGGCGCGTGGCCGAGCCGGTGGGCGAGATGAACGTCTCGGGGAATCACCTCGAGCTCTGGAACACGCTCGCGGCGATCGGCAACGACCCTTACCCGTACTCTGCGATGAGAACCCCGACGCTCGTCTTCGACGGTGTGCAGTTCGCCGGGACGTGAACGAGCCGTCGTTCGCTCGCCGGCAGCGCCGTGGGGCAGGGCACTTTTGGGGCGCCCCCCGACGCGCCGAGTCAGCGAATTTGCACCCGGGGTCATCCGGACCTATCCCTAGGACAGAATGCTCTCGGTCCTGGTCGTCGACGACGAGAACGACATCCGCGAGGCCGTCGCCGAGGTGCTTTCGGACGAGGGGTACGTCGTCCATGGCGCGCGCGACGGAGCGGAGGCGCTCCGGACGGCGCGCGCAGTGCACCCGAGCATCGTGCTCCTCGACCTGATGATGCCGGGCATGAACGGCTGGGAGTTCCGGGCGGCGCAGAAGGACGACCCGGACATCCAGGACATCCCCGTCGTCGTGCTGTCGGCGCTCGGCCGAGTCTCCGGCATGGACGCCGCCGGGTTCATCCAGAAGCCCTTCGACCTCGAAGAGCTCCTCTCGGTCATCCGCGCGCACGCGCAGGAGGAGCCGGGTTCGGCCCGCGGGGGCCGGGCGGAGCCGAGCCGCGCCGCGCCGATGTAGGGCGAGCCCTCGCTCGGTTCACGCTCCGGCCGTCCACTCCCAGATGATGACGATCCGCGTGGGGTCCGCGCGCTGAAGCGCAGCCGCGGTCGCCGCGCGGGCCGCCTCCACGGCGGCGGCGAGCTCGGCGCGGGCGGCCGGATCGCAGCCGATCGCCTCGGCCGCGGCGCCAAGCACCTGAGCGAGCGCCGTCCACTCCTGGTCGATCTCCTGCCGCGAGCGGTCGACGTCGCGCGCGTCGAGCCGCGCGAGCCCCGCGACGCCGCTGGCCGCCGGCGCCGCGGGGACACCCCGGACGAGCGCGTCCCCCGCTGCCCGGAGGAAGGCCTCGACCAGCGAGTCGATGCGGCTCGGGCCGCGCGGGCCTCCGCGCAGCC
>Ga0306924_10000927_pt1 | contig 25899 bp, 16 predicted proteins | sample sta12Can44000111_FD_203756 | JGI IMG/M metagenome (GOLD analysis project Ga0306924, IMG submission 203756) | Lab enrichment of tropical soil microbial communities from Luquillo Experimental Forest, Puerto Rico - statanox.12C.anox.44.000.111 (v2)... | ecosystem: Environmental > Terrestrial >... | reverse complement strand
GCCACCGGCGGTGCCCCCGGCGACCGGTTCGGCTACGCGGTCGCCCTATCCGGGTCTGTCGCGGTGATCGGCGCGACCGGCAGCAACTCGAACACCGGGGCGGCGTACGTGTTCACCGGCTCCGGCAGCACCTGGACCCAGCAGGCCAAGCTGACCGCCGCCGACGGCGCCGCGGGCGACTACTTCGGCTACGCGGTCGCCCTGTCCGGATCCACCGCGCTGGTCGGCGCGCCCGGCAAAAGCACCAGCACCGGCGCGGCGTACGTGTACGCCGGCTCCGGCAGCAGCTGGCCGCAGCAGGCCGAGCTGACCGCTTCCGACCCCGCCACCACCGCCTACTTCGGCTGGTCGGTCGCCCTGTCCGGATCCACAGCGGTGGTCGGCGCGCCCGGCAACTACAACTACATGGGGACGGCGTACGTGTTCACCGGCTCCGGCGGCAGCTGGCCGCAGCAGGCCGAGCTGGCCGGCAACAACGGCGCCGCGGGCGACAAGTTCGGCCTCTCGGTGGCCATCGCCGGGCCCACCGCGGTGGTCGGCGCGCCCCTCAGTACCGGCGGCGCCGGAGCGGCGTATGTGTACACCGGCTCCGGCAGCACCTGGCCGCAGCAGGCCGAGCTGACCGCCGCCGACGCCGCCACGGGCGACCACTTCGGCGCCTCGGTGGCCATCTCCGGGTCCACCGCGGTGGCGGGCGCGAACGGCAAGAACACGGCCACCGGGGCGGCGTACGTGTTCGCGGGCGTGTAGCGCCAGCAGGCGCCACCCGGCCTGGGCGCGGTGCCCGCGAGCAGGGCAATGGGCCGCGAGGAAGATGGCTCCGTGCAGCCCCCTGCGGCGTGCCGCGGAGCATGACTGACCTGCGGCAGCTGCCCGCAGCCGCCGCAGTAGCGCCGCCGCGATTGGTCCGCCGCGGAATGCAATCGCTGCCCCGCCGCACTTGACCAGCACTGCATGGTCGCGGGCAGCAGACCATGACAAGCACCCTGATCAAGGTCTGCCTACGCAAAATTAACTCCCGCATATTTATCCACAGCAAGCCATCCCGGCGTAGCTCTGACCAGCGGGTGTTAAGGGGAGTCTGTCCGCCGCAGCGCATAGGGCTTATTTAGGTCCCGCTGCACCTCGCAGCGGCTGGCGAGTAGCAGGCCATGCTCTGCACTATCCGCCAGAAGAGTGCTTCGGTAACACGCACTGAGCCGCCTAATGGTCGGCGAGCGGGGTCGCCAGGACGGGTGCCGTTGCCGCGCCGGAATGGGTGATCTGTGCGGCGCGGCACGGCTGGTTACGTGGCCGGGAGGCTTTTCCCGAGGGCGAGGCCGGTAGCCTGGTCGAAGCTGAGTGCCTTGCCGCGGGTGTAGGCCTGCTGGAACTGCTCATCGCCGAGGGCTGCAGTTGCCTGGTCGAGGCTTTCCTGGCGGTCGCGCGCCTCGCCTGGTTCCCATGGAACTCCGGTCTGGTCGAGCAGGGCCTGCGCGGCGCCGTGCAGCATGGCTGCCCGGTGCCAGTCACCCAGATCGCCGTCCAGGTACGCCAGCCCCTCCATGGCCCCGGCCATGTCTCTCTTGGCGCCGATCCGCCGACCGATCCGCAGGGCTTCCTGGAGTGTGGATCGCGCACCGTCGAGGTCGTGTTCGGCCCGCAGGATCATGCCCAGGGTCACTGACTCGCCGTAGTGCAGCATTCCGAGTGCTTCCGCGGCCCGGATCGCGGCCTCCGTATGTGCCCTGGCGCCGGGAATGTCGCCCATCTCCAGGGCATCCACACCGGCATTGTTGTGAAGGACTAGCTCCATAAAAAGGTCGCCGGAACGCTCGGCGCAGGCGAAGGCTTCGGCGTACAGCGGCCCGGCTTCCTCCGGGCGGAAAGCCGAGGCGTACGCGGCCAGGCTCTCGCCCAGCAGCACGTCGTCGCCGAGCCGTCGGGCCCGCTGGACTGCATCGGCTCCCAGCGGCCGCGCTCGCTCCGGCTGCCCGGCGAAGCGATACACCCAGCACAGATATGCGCGCGACAGGATGAACAGCCGGTGGTCGCCGAGCCCGCCGGCGACCTCGGCCGCCTTCTCGGCGAGCCGGACGCTTGTGGGCAGGTCAGTGAACATGGTGTACCCCACGGCGGCGGTCAGCGCATCTGCGAACAGAGCGGGGTCCGTGGCGGCTTCAGGCCGGCTGAGTACCGGCACGAGCAGCCCGGCCGCTTCCTCGTTTCGGGACCGCACCCACCAGTACCGCCACAGTGCGACGCCGAACCGCAGGGCTTGTGTGGTCCCGCCGGGTTCGCCGGCGGCGCGGCGCAGGTTGGCCTGGTCGGCGTCCAGCCGGGTGAACCAGGCGCCCTGCTGCGGGCCATACAGGTGGGGAACGGCTGCCTCGGCGACGGCCAGGTAGTGCGCGGCGTGCGCCGCGCGGGCCGCGGCAGCCTGCCCGGGGCCGGCGCCGGCCAGCCGCTCGGCGGCGAACAGCCGGATGGTCTCCAGCAGCCGGTACCGCAGCGCCGTGCCGTCCGGCTCGGCCACCACCAGGCTCTTGTCCACCAGCGAGCCCAGCAGCCCGCCGGCCTCCACCGTGTCGATGTCCCCGGACCCGGCCACGGCCTCGGCCGCGGCCAGGTCGAAGCTGGCGGCGAACACCGACAGCCGCCCCAGCAGCACCTGCTCGCCGCTGGTGAGCAGCGAATAGGACCAGTCGACGGTGGCCCGCAGGGTCTGCTGCCGCGCCAGCGCGGTGCGGCTGCCCCCGGTCAGCAGCCGGAACCGCTGATCGAGCCGGCCCGCCAGGTCAGCCAGCGACATCGACCGCAGCCGCGCGGCCGCCAGCTCGATGGCCAGCGGCATCCCATCCAGCCGCCGGCACACCGACACCACCCGCGCAAAGGTGTCAGCATCCAGGGCCAGGCTGATGCCCTGCGCCCGGGCCCGGGCGGCGAACAGCGCGACCGCATCACACGCCGCCGCCGCGGCTTCGCCGGACTCGCCGGGGGCGGGCAGGGACAGCGGCGGCACCCGGTAGATCATCTCCCCGCCGATGCCCAGCGGCTCGCGGCTGGTCACGATCAGGTGCACCTTCGGGCACCGCCGCAAGATCGCCTCGGCCGTCTTGGCGCACCCCCCGATCAGGTGCTCGCAGTTGTCCAGCACAATCAGCATGTCCTGCGGCCCCAGCGCGCCGGCCAGGACGTCCAGCGCGGGCCGGCCCGGCTGCGCCGGTATCCGCAGCGCACCCGCGATGGCCGCCGGCACCGCGTCCTCGCTGGTGACCGCGGCCAGTTCCACCAGCCACACCCCATCCCCGGACCCGTCCAGCAGCCCGGCCGCCACCTGCAGCCCCAGCCGCGTCTTGCCCGCCCCACCGGCCCCGGTCAGCGTGACCAGCCGGGACGATCCCACCAGGGCGCGGACCTCGCCGATCTCCCGGTCCCGGCCGATGAACGCCGACAGCTGGGCGGGCAGATTGTTCGGCAGTGCCGGGTTGCCCAGCGACCGCAGCGGCGGGAACTCAGCTTGCAGGCCCGCCGCCTGCAGCTGGAAGATCCGCTCCGGGCGGCCCAGGTCCTTCAGCCGGTGGCTGCCCAGATCGGCCAGCGACACCCCCGGCGGAAGAGAATCCCGGACCAGCGCGGCCGCCGACTCCGACAACAACACCTGGCCGCCGTACCCGGCCGCGGCCACCCGGGCGGCGCGGTGCACATCCAGGCCGACCAGGCCGGTGACCGTCTTGGCCGCCTCCCCGGTATGGACACCCATCCGCACCCGCACCTGCTCCCCGCCCGGCCACGCGTGCGCCGCCAGCGCCTGCTGCATCTCCAGCACCGCCGCCACGCACGCCCGCGGTGAGGAGAACACCGCGAAAAACGCGTCGCCCTCGGTATCGACCTCCCGGCCGTCATGAGCGGCCAGCCCGGACCGGATCAGCGCATGATGGTCGGCCAGCAGCTGCCCGTAAAGACTTTCCCCCAACCGGCCAAGCAGGGCCGTCGAGCCCTGGATGTCGGTAAACAGGAACGTGAACGTCTCCACGCGCACAGCCTAGGAGGCCCGCCCGGGACCGCAACCGGCCACCAGGCAGGACATCAACATCGCCGCCGGCCGCGGACCGGCCCGGGCCGCCAGGCAGCCCCTCAGCGGTGCTGCGCTGGCCGCGGCCGGGGAAGCGGAGGAATCCCCACCGGGCGGCACACTTGTAGGAAGCCAACAACGGGAGGTCAAGGTGAGCGCGATGGCCGCAGGAGATGGCGGCCCGGGAGGGCGGCCGGACTTGCTGGTGCGTAAGTACAGCAAGGCACCCGCCGACCCGAGGCTCGCCGCGTGGGCCGACCGGGTGATCGAGATCCTCGCCGCCGACCGCGCCCGTGCCCGCCATGTCTTCACTGCCGACCCCGAGACGGCACGCCGGTGGAAGAACGCGCTCTACGACGCGGCGTACAAGCGGTGGAACCGCTCCCACCCCGATGACCAGATCAGCTTGTCGGCCAACGTCATCGACCCTGCGGACGGCCAGTGCAAGGCGCGTGGCGCCGAGCAATGCACCCAGAACGGCTGCCGGCCCACGCCCGGCCGCCATGGCGTGCATGCTCGCGTGTACGCCAAGACCGATGGCCGCGCCCACCAGGGTGCCAAGGACCGTGAGAGCTGGGATTATGACCCGCTGGCACCCCGGCCCAGCCGGCACCGCGCCACAACCGAGACGGCGGCGGACCCCGGCCCCGGGCGCAGGTTCGGCGCCGGCCGTGCCGCGCCGGCCGCCCCGGTCAGCCGGTTCGGTGCCCGCCCGCCCTCACGGCCGGGCACGCCCGGCCAGGCCCGGGACGCGCAATCCCGCGGCGGCCAGCCTCCGCAGGAGGGCATCCTGGCCCGGCTGCGCCGCGCGCTGGGATAGGACGGGCAGCCGCCGCGCCACCACGATCTCGTCCCGCGCTTCGCGCCAGAGCCTTTCCAGGCCCCGGCCGCACAGCTCGACTGCCTGCGGAATCTCGGCCTGGTACTTCGCTGCCGTCCGCTTCCGATTCAGCCGGCACCCGGCACACCACCTGGCAGCCGAGGGCACAACGCCGGGCCAGTCCATACCCGGCTCATGCTGGCGTTGCCTCAGCGTGACCGCCATGTCCCCCCGGGCCCGCTCAGCCACTGCCCGCGGCCAGGCAGGCGGCATGGCCGCGGTCGGCTCCAGCGCCCATTCGGCCCGCTGGCCTCCCCCGATCGATCAGGCTGCATGATCTGAGGCACATACACGCGACGCTCTTGCTTGCGAAGGGTGAACAGCTCAAGGTGGTGTCTGAGCGGCTCGGCCACGCCAGCCCCACCGTCACGATGACGGTCTACGCTCACGTGTTGCCGGGCAGCCAGCGTGATGCCGCTGCCAGGTTCGCTGCCGCGATCGAGCATGCGCAGCGATGACGCGGGTATCAATCCGGTATCGCGAGCCGTTCAAAACCGCTTGAAACCGAATTTCACCTGCGGAAATATCGTGTGCGAGGGGGGACTTGAACTCTCGTCCGACAGGGGTCACCGGGCCCCATCCGCGTTCTTGCAAACGCGCTCTCACCTGGCAAGGCGTGTAGCTGACCGCCTGCCATCACCCATCCGGGCCCACCCGGATTCACGGGCACGGGTGCCACGTGAAGTGCCACAAACCATGCTCTCCGGCCCCGGACCTGTTCGGCAGGCGACCTCCGAACGGACTTCCTCCACGCCGACCGAACGGGGCGATCTGCGCCGACCACATCGTTGGCTGACGTCCGACTCTGCCGAATAGCGGGCGTTGCCCAAGCGCATACTCACGCGTTGCTTGGAATATTCGATCGAAGTTCGATGGTCGCGACGATCGCCAACTCGATAGCGTCATTTCGTTACCAGGGCAAGTCTGCCGAATCTGCTCACTGATAGGAATGGCTGTAACGGCGTATTGCGTGCACAGGATGTTCCGGTTCTGGACAAGCTCATCGCCGCGCAGCGAGGGTTGGACCGGCATAGATGACGTCCTCGGGTTGAGTGCTGGGGCGCCCGACACTCGCCGTATCGCCGGGCATTCTCCTGGCCTGCAGCGGAAGGATGGCAGAGCCATGGCTCAAGCCCGGCTAGATGCCAGGGTTGGGCCCCCCTCGGACGGCGGCTGCCGCCTCGCGCTGACTGAGCCGGGCGCCCGAGGCGAGCGCCTGGTCGAACCGGTCGGCGCCCAGGGCCTGGCGGATCCGGTCCGCCAGTTCGTCTTCGCCGCGCCGCAGCACCGGCCAGGCCCTCAGCCCGGCTCGCCGTCGCAGGCCGTCAGCGGCCCCGGCGGCCAGCGCCGCGCGCTCGGGGTCGCCCTCAGCCAGGGCCAGCCGGGCGAACGCGACCAGGCACAGCGCGATATTGCGGCTGACCCGGATAGCCAGGCTGAGGTTCAGCGCGTCATCCAGCATTTCCCGGGCCTGGTCTAGCCGGCCCTGCAGGACGGCCACGGTGCCCAGCAGCGCCCGGGACCAGGCGGCCAGCCAGGCATAGCCGAACAGGTCCGCCAGGTCGCGCATCTCGCTCAGGTGGCGCGATGCGGCATCGTAACGGCCCACTGCGGTCTCCGCGCCGCCGAGGGCGGCATAGGCCTCTGTCGTGAAGAACGGCTCGTCCTGACGGCGGAGCTGGTCCAGACTCGCCGCCGCCACCCGCCGGGCGGTGTCGAAGTCGCCGGTGATCGGCGCAGTCCACGCCAAGGCCAGCTGGCACACCGCGCGCAGGAAGGGATCCCCGACCTCCTCCAGCAGCGGCCCCAGGCGCTGACGGGCGGCCAGGGTCGCCGCGTCGTCGCCCACCTCGTTCGCGGTCACCACCGCGGCCCACTCCAGTTCGGCCCGGGCTTGGGGGCCGAGGGAGGGGTCGGCGGGCAGGAGCTCGCCGACCCAGCCGCGGGCCTCGCCGATGTGGTCCTTCAAGAACCAGAACGACCACAAGACCCGGAACAGGTGGGGCAGCGGTGCTCGGTCGTGGGCCAGGTACCAGCGCACGGCGCCGGCCAGGTTGCCCGCCTCGGCCTCCAGGCGCTCCAGCCACTCGCTCTGGCCGGCGCCGCGCAGCGGTCGGTCGGCCTGCTCGGCCAGCGCCCGGTAGTAGCCGGCGTGCCTGCGCTCGATCACCGCGGCGTCGGGCCGGGTGGCCAGCCGCTCGGCTACGAACATCCGGATGGTCTCCAGCATCCGCGACCGGGGACCGGGGGCGCTGGTGTCCAGGTAGATCAGGCTGTGCCGGGCCAGCTCCTCTGACAGCTCTAGCGCCCGGTCCTCGGTCAGGTCCGCGACCTGGGCGGCGGCCTCGTGGGTCCACCCGTCGGTGAACACCGCGGCCGTCTCCAGCAGCGACCGCTCCGCGTCCTGCAGCAGGCCCACGCTCCACTCCACCGTGGCCCGCAGCGTCTGCTGGCGTTCGGGCAAGTCGACCGCGCCCGTCCCCAGCGCGTCCAGCGAGACCGCCAGCCGGCGCAGCAGCGTGCCGGGGTCCAGCAGCCGGATCCGGGCGGCGGCCAGCTCGATCGCCAGCGGCAGCCCCTCCAGGCGGCGGCAGATCTCGGCTACCGCCGCGGCGTTGCCCTCGGTGAGCGCGAAGCCGTTGTGCACCGCGCGGGCCCGGTCCACGAACAACGCCACCGCGGGCGAGGCGGCCGCCTCCGCCAGGTCGCCACCCGCCGGGCCGGGCGGCGACCTGGCAGGCAGCGGCAGCGGCGGCACCGGGTACTCCCGCTCGGCCGCCAGCCCCAGCACCCTCCGGCTCGTTGCCAGGATCGCCAGCTGCGGGCAGCGGGCTAGCAACTCGCCCAGATCGCGGCCGACCTGGACGACCCGCTCCAGGTTGTCCAGGATCAGCAGCCAAGCGCCGTCGGTGAACCGCTCGGCCAGGGCCTCCAGCGGCGAGCCGATCCCGGCCAGGTCCGCTCCCGCCGCCCGGGCGATGCCCGCCAGAACGAGCCCGGGATCGGTGACCTCGGCCAGCGGCACGAACACCGCGCCCGCGCCAAAGCGGCCCCGCAGCCGCTCGCCCACCGCTACCGCCAGCCGGGTCTTGCCGATCCCGCCCGGCCCGGTCAGCGTCACCAGCCGCTCCCCGTACCGCCCGAGCAGCCCGGCGACCTCGCCGATATCCCGCTCCCGGCCGATCAGCGAGGTGGTGACGGCCGGCAGCGGCCGAGGGCCGCGCGGTCCGCCCCGCGACAGCGGCACAGCAGCCGTGACCGGCCGGCGGGCGGCGGCGAACCGCTCGCTCAGCAGCACCGCCAGATCGTCGCGCACCAGCCGGCCCAGCTCGGCGGGAGTTCGAAAGTGACGGTAGGAGGCCGAGGCCTCATCCTGGATCTGGGCCAGCAGGTCGACCAGCCGCGGCTCGCGATCCGGCGCCGGCTCTTTCACATACAACAGCCGGGGCAGCCCAGCCGACAGGTTGAACTCCTCCTCCAGGCCCGAGACCTGCGCGTCCGGGGCGAGCTGCCCGTACCGCTGCCAGTACAGTCCGATGAACACATCGCTTTGCGCCAGGTACTGCTGGTACACCTCCCGCGGCGGGTACGGCCGGGCCCCCAGCTCGAACATCACCGGGGTCAGCCGCAGCGCCGAGACCGCGCGGGAGACAGCCCGCCGCTCGCCGGCCAGCTCGCCGAGCGTAGAGCTCACGAACACCCGCAAACGCCGGTCCGGAGTCCGGATGACCGCTTCATTCCGCGACCCCTGACCGACCGCTCGCCTCTGATCAGGGCCCACGCCGCAAGTCTGCAACCAGGCACCGCGCCCAGCAACCCCGTGCATGCGTGGTCAGGAAGCCGCCCAGCCGGCCGCGATGCCGACGACGGTCCGGGTTAGGCGCAAGGTTGGCTAAGCAATCTTCATTGACACAGCAAGTCGCGACGACAGCCAGAGACAGGGGAAACGGACACCTGGCCCATAACGTGCTGCCATCGGGGATTCCTCACCGCAGTAGAGACCCGGACAGAGCGCGATTAATTGGCGCGAAGGCACGTGAGAAGTGCGACGCAAGTGCCATACCGGCCGGTAGCAGCGAGTTACGAGGCGCTGTCCAGCATAAACGCGGTGTCCGAGGGGGGACTTGAACCCCCATGCCCTTAACGGGCACTAGCACCTCAAGCTAGCGCGTCTGCCTATTCCGCCACCCGGACGAGAGCCAGCGCACAGAAGAACCCATGCCGGCCGCATCACGATAGCAAATGCCGGCCCGCCGCGGTGAAGCGCTGCAGGTCGCAGGCCAGGTCAGCGGTCGTCACCCGCCGGTGCTGGGGCCGGTGCGACGATGGGCAGGTGAGTGAGCAGACAGCGAGCGCGGCGGTGGCCGCGCAGGACGAGGTCGCCTCCCTGTGCAGCGACCTGATCAGGATCGACACGACCAACCGCGGTGACCACTCCGGGCCGGGTGAGCGCGCGGCGGGCGAGCACGTCGCCGCCCTGCTGGCGGAGGTGGGCCTGGCACCAGAGATCCTTGAATCTCATCCCGGCCGGGCCAGCGTGGTTACCCGGATGGCAGGCGAGGACCCGTCCCGGCCCGCCCTGCTGGTCCACGGTCACCTCGATGTGGTGCCCGCCGACGCGGCCGACTGGACCCGGCACCCGTTCGCCGGTGACATCGCCGACGGGGTGGTCTGGGGCCGCGGTGCAGTCGACATGAAAGACATGGACGCGATGATCCTGGCCACCGTCCGGCAGCGGATGCGCGAAGGCCGCCGCCCGCCGCGGGATGTGGTCATAGCCTTCCTGGCAGATGAGGAGGCTGGCGGCACCTGGGGCGCGCAATGGCTGGTGGACAACCACCCGCGGCTGTTCGAGGGGGTCACCGAGGCGATCGGCGAGGTCGGCGGGTTCAGCGCGACCATCGGCGGCCAGCGTCTCTATCTGATCCAGACAGCCGAGAAGGGGATGGCCTGGTTGCGGCTGACCGCACGCGGGACGGCCGGGCACGGCTCGATGATCCAGCCTGACAATGCGGTCACCGAACTGGCCGAGACGGTGGCCCGGATCGGGCGGCACGAGTGGCCGGTCCGGCTCACCCCGTCCGCGCAGATGTTCCTGATCGCCGCCTGCGACGCGCTGGGCCTGGACTTCAGCCCCGGCAACGTGCGGGAGGTGCTGGGCAAGCTCGGCACGTTGGCGAAGATGACCGGCGCCACTGTCACCAACACCGCCAACCCCACCATTCTTAACGCGGGCTACAAGGTGAATGTCGTTCCCCAGGCCGCGGTTGCGGAGGTGGACGGCAGGTTCCTGCCCGGGTACGAGGAGGAGTTCCTCACCGAGCTGGACAGCCTGCTCGGGCCCGGTGTCCAGCGCGAGTTCGTGCACCACGATGTGGCGCTGGAGACGACCTTCGACGGCGATCTGTGCGGCGCGATGACCGCCGCCCTGCTGGCCGAGGACGCCAGCGCGCGGACGGTGCCTTACTGCATCTCAGGCGGCACCGATGCGAAGGCGTTCAGCCGGCTGGGTATCCGCTGCTTCGGGTTCGCGCCGCTGCGGCTGCCCGCCGACCTGGATTTCTTCGGCATGTTCCACGGCGTGGACGAGCGGGTGCCGGTGGCCGCGCTCCAGTTCGGGGTCCGGGTGCTCGACCACTTCCTTGACCGCTGCTGACAGCGCGACAGCCCAGGCTAACGGCCGCGCCAGCGCGGAATTAACCCCGGCTCGCGGCCGTCAGCTCGTCATCGGGTCAGCACCGGGCGTATGATCTGCCGGCGCAGGGTGGCTTTCCTGCTCCCGTCCGGATACAGCAGGAGCCTGGCGAGTTCCCAGTCCCCGTACTCGGCGTGGTCTGCCAGAATTCGCCGGGCGGTCTCCCGGGAGGTCCCGCGCGGCAGGTACAGCACGCGGTATGAGTACTCAGCCATCACGTCATATTGTGCGCCTGGGACGCAATGGTCTGACCGTTCCGGCAGAATCCGGCGGGGGTGCCGGCCAGCTGCCGGCGGGAACACAGGCACGGGGTGACGGAGTTGGACAGCATGACGAGAGCCGGTCACGGGTACCGGGCTAGAAGGTGAGGAGCGTGCCAGCAAAGACGGGCACTGCCAGCAAGGGCATGGTGAACAGGCCCGGCGCCGCCAGCAGGAATGGCGGGCGCCGGCTTGTCATCGTGGAGTCGCCGGCCAAAGCCCGCACGATCGCCGGTTACCTGGGTGACGGGTTCGTGGTCGAGTCGAGCATCGGCCACATCCGCGACATGCCGGACAAAGCGGCCGAGATCCCCGCGCGCTACCGGGACAAGCCGTGGGCGCGGCTGGGGGTCAACGTCGACGAGGGCTTCGAGGCGCTCTACGTGGTGCCGTCCGACAAGAAGCCGCAGGTGACCAAGCTGAAGCAGCTCCTGGCCGGGGCTGACGAACTGCTGCTGGCCACCGACGAGGACCGCGAGGGTGAGGCGATCGCCTGGCACCTGCTGCAGGAACTCAAGCCCAAGGTGCCCGCCCACCGGATGGTGTTCCACGAGATCACCCCGGAGGCCATCGCTCAGGCGGTGGCCAGCCCGCGGGACCTGGACAGCGGGCTGGTCGACGCCTACCAGACGCGCCGCGTGCTGGACCGGCTGTATGGCTACGAGGTCTCGCCGGTGCTGTGGAAGAAGGTCATGCCACGGCTGTCGGCCGGCCGGGTCCAGTCGGTGGCCACCCGGCTGGTGGTCGCCCGGGAACGTGAGCGGATCGCGTTCCGGCCCGCGGTCTACTGGGATCTGGAGGCGGTGTTCACCAAGGTCAACGGGAACGGCGCCGAGGACGGCCGGGCATCCTTCCCGGCCCGGCTGGCCGCGGTGGACGGCCGCCGGGTGGCGCAGGGCCGCGACTTCGCCCCGACCGGTGAGCTGCGCAACGCCGACCTGCTCTATCTGTCTGGCACCGCGGGCGGCCCGGCGTCCGCCGGGGCCGGCCAGATCCCGCCCGGGGTCGTCCACCAGCTGGACGCCGGCGGGCTGGCGAGGCGGCTGGACGCAGTCCGTTTTGCGGTCAAGACGGTGGAGCGCAAGCCCTACCGGCGCGCGCCCTACGCACCGTTCCGCACCACGACGCTGCAGCAGGAAGCGTCGCGCAAGCTCGGCTTCTCGGCGAAGTACACGATGTCGGTGGCGCAGCGGCTGTACGAGAACGGCCGCATCACCTATATGCGGACCGACTCGGTCATCCTGTCCCAGACCGCGATCAACGCCGCCCGGGCTCAGGCGCGCGAGCTGTACGGCGCCGAGTACGTCCCAGACCAGCCCCGGGTCTACACCGGCAAGGTGAAGAACGCGCAGGAGGCGCACGAGGCGATCCGCCCGGCGGGCGACCGGTTCCGCACCCCGCCGCGGTCGGGGCTGTCCGGTGACGAGCTGCGGCTGTACGAGCTGATCTGGAAGCGCACCGTCGCCTCCCAGATGAAGGACGCGGTGGGCGAGTCGGTGTCGGTGCGGATCACCGGCACCTCGTCGGCGGGCGAGGAGGCCGAGTTCGGCGCGTCCGGCAAGATCATCACCTTCCACGGGTTCCTCAAGGCCTATGTGGAAGGGGTCGAGGACGACGCCGAGCAGGACGACCGGGAGCGGCGGCTGCCACCGCTGGCCGAGGGTGACCCGCTGGCCGGCGAGCTGTCGCCGGCCGAGCACGCCACCCGGCCGCCGGCCCGTTACACCGAGGCGACACTGGTCAAGGAACTGGAAGACCGTGAGATCGGGCGGCCCTCCACCTACGCCTCGATCATCGGCACCATCCTGGACCGCGGGTACGTGTTCAAGAAGGGCACTGCACTGGTGCCCTCCTTCCTCGCCTTCGCCGTAGTGAATCTGCTGGAGAGGCATTTCGCCCACCTGGTCGACTACGACTTCACCGCCCGGATGGAGGACGCGCTCGACGAGATCGCCCGCGGTGAGGCCGCCCGGGTGCCGTGGCTGCGCCGCTTCTACTTCGGCGACGACAGCGACGGGGCTCACGAGGAGGGCCTGAAGGAGCTGGTCAGCGATCTGGGCGAGATCGATGCCCGGGACGTCAGCTCGTTCCCGCTGGCCGGCACCGACATCGTGGTCCGGGTCGGCCGCTACGGCCCCTACCTGGAGCGGGACGGCGAGCGGGTGAACGTGCCGGAGGGCACCGCGCCGGACGAGCTGACCCCCGCGCGCGCGGCCGAGCTGTTCGCCCAGCCCAACGGCGACATCCCGCTCGGCACCGTTCCAGCCACCGGGCACGAGCTGGTGGCCAAGAACGGCCGGTTCGGCCCGTACGTGACCGAGCTGCTGCCCGACGGCGACCCCGGCAAGCCGCGCACCTCCTCGCTGCTGAAGTCGATGACGCTGGACACCGTCACGCTGGCCGACGCGGTGCGGCTGCTCACGCTGCCGCGGGTCATCGGCGAGCTGGACGGCGAACCGGTCACCGCGCAGAACGGCCGGTATGGCCCCTACGCCAAAAGGGGCAGCGACAGCCGCTCGCTGGATAGTGAGGAGCAGCTGTTCACGCTGACGCTGGCCGAGGCCAAGGAACTGTTCGCGCAGCCGAAGACGCGTGGCCGGGTGGCGGCACCGCCGTTGCGCGAGCTGGGCGAGGACCCGGCCAGCGGGAAGCCGATCGTGCTCAGGGAGGGCCGGTTCGGCCCGTACGTGACCGACGGCGAGACCAACGCCTCACTGCGCAAGGGCGACGAGGTTGAGACCGTCACCCCGCAGCGCGCGGTGGAACTGCTGGCCGAGCGGCGGGCGGCCGGCCCGGCCAAGCCGCGCCGCCGGGCCACCAGCCCGGCCCGGAAGAGCCGTGCCCCGGCCCGCGGCTCGGGACGGCGGACCCGCTCCTGACCGGGGCCCTCGCCATCGGCGGGCCGCAGCTTCCCGGGCGCATTCGCGGCACTGGGCGGAACGGCCCCGCCACCGATTGTCAGTGCGGCGCTGCCAGCGGAAACTACATATATGTGTGCGCAGGGTATTCCCGCAGGGGTAGGCGGCGCGGCGGGTCCGCGATCGATACCCTAACGCCGTGAACTTCCGGTCCCCAGGCTCCGCGGCCGGCGCGAACGTGCTGTCCATCCGGCCGTTCCGGCGGCTGTGGATCGCGACGTCCCTGTCCAGCCTGGGCGACTGGCTGAGCCTGGTCGCGCTGTCGACGCTGGCGGTGGAGCTGGCCGGGCACGGTGCTGCTGCCCAGGGCGCGGCAGTCAGCGGTGTCTGGCTGACCTCGCTGCTGCCGGCCCTGCTGCTGGGCCCGCTGGCGGGCGCGGTCGCCGACCGGCTGGACCGGCGGCTCAACATGATCGTAGGCGACACCCTGCGGGCCGGGCTCTACCTGACGCTCGTGCTCAACCTGACGTTCGGCGTCGTCAACCGGCTCACCTGGATGTATGTCGTGCAGTTCCTGGCATCCTGCGCGTCACTGTTCTGGACGCCGGCCAAAGACGCCTCGGTGCCGAACCTGGTCCCCCCGGACAAGCTGGAGCAGGCCAACCAGTACGGCCTGCTCGGCACGTTCGGCCCGGCCCCGGTGGCCGGGATCTTCTTCGGCCTGTTCGCCGTGATCAGCAAGGGGCTGGCGTCGATCTCCCCTTACTTCGCGACCAATCAGGTCAACCTGGCGCTCTACTTCAACGCCGCCACCTTCGTGGTCTCTGCGGTCACCATCTACCTGCTGCGGGAGATCCCCAAGCGGCAGCACAGCGAGCACATCTCGGTCCCGTCGGTTGCCCTGACCATTTGGGAGGGCTGGAAATACCTCGGCCAGAACCAGGTGGTCCGCGGGCTGCTTATCGGTATCGTCGGTGCCTTCACGGCCGGCGGCGTGGTGGTCGGCCTCGGACCCTCGTACATCAGGACCACACTGAACGGCGGCAGCGCCGGCTGGGGCCTGGTCTTCGCCGCGGTCTTCGGCGGGCTGGCCGCGGGCATGTTCCTGGGCCTGCGGATCTTGCACGGGCTGAGCCGCCGGCGGCTGTTCGGCCTGTCCATCGTCGGCGCTGGGGTGCCGCTGATCCTGATCGGGCTGATCCCCAGCCTGGTCCCGGTGGTGCTGCTGGTCATTGTGCTCGGCGCATTCGCCGGCATCGCCTACGTGACCGGCTACACGATCGTCGGCCGGGAGGTGGACGACGACACCCGCGGGCGCACCTTCGCGTTCCTGCAGTCCGGAATCCGGGTCATCCTGTTCGCGGTGATCGCTATCGCGCCCGGCCTGGCCGCCGGGTTCACCGCGCTGGTGCGCGCCATCACCGGGTCCAGCACCCTGGCGATCGGGACGATCGAGTACGACGCGATCGGCTACAACCTGGTTCTGCTGCTGTCCGCGGTCATCGCGGTATGGCTGGGGGTGGTCGCCTACCGGCAGATGGACGACCGCCGCGGCGTGCCGCTGCGCGCTGACCTGTATGCCGCCTTCCGGAGGGGTCCCTTCGCGATGGCCCCGGTGTATCCCAACGGCCAGGCTCAGCCGCCTGCCCAGCCGGGCCGGCGGGGACGGCTGATCGCGTTCGAGGGCGGCGAGGGCGCGGGCAAGACCACCCAGGCCCGGCTGCTCGCGATCTGGCTGCGTGAGCAGGGCTTCGATGTGGTCGCCACGCATGAGCCCGGCGCCACTAAGGTGGGCATGCGGCTGCGCGCCCTGCTGCTGGACACCGCGCACGCCGGGCTCTCCCCGCGGGCGGAGGCGCTGATGTACGCGGCCGACCGTGCCGAGCACGTCGAGTCCGTGATCGCGCCCGCGCTGGACCGGGGGGCGATCGTGGTCACCGACCGGTTCACCGACTCCTCGATCGCCTACCAGGGCCGGGGACGGAACCAGGAGACCACCCACGTCGCCGGGCTGAACCGGTGGGCGACCGGCGGGCTGCAGCCTGACCTGACTATCCTGCTCGATCTGCCGCCAGCCGAGGGTCTTGGCCGCCGTGCCCCCTCGGCGGACCGGCTGGAAGCCGAGCCCGCCGACTTCCACCAGCGGGTCCGGGAAGGTTTCCTGGCCCAGTCGGCAGCCGAGCCGGACCGCTACCTGGTACTGGACGCGACGCGGCCACCCGACGAGCTCAGCCGTCAGATCCAGGACCGGGTACGGGACCTGCTGCCCGATCCGGTGCCGGCCGCGGCTGAGGACAACACCGGCGGCTTCCCGGCCATCCTGGAATGACGGGCACGCGGGTGAGTGGGGCGGTGACGCGGGTGAGCGCGGAGGTAGCGCGGTGAGCGCGGATCCGCCCGGGGCCGCTGGCGGCCCGCGGCCAGATGGGGTGTTCGACGGGCTGGTCGGCCAGGACGCCGTGATCGCCGAACTGCGCCAGGCGGCGGTGGCAGCGGCGGCGATCCTTCGTGGCGAGCAGGCCACCGCGATGACGCACGCCTGGCTGTTCACCGGGCCGCCCGGCTCCGGCCGGTCGGTGGCGGCGCGCGCGTTCGCCGCCGCGCTGCTGTGCCCGGACGGCGGCTGTGGCCATTGCCCGTCCTGCCATCAGGTCCGGGCGGGCACCCACGCCGACCTGCTGCTGGTGCGGCCGGACGGGCTCTCCTACGGGGTGCGGCAGACCCGCAGCCTGGTGCTGCGGGCGGCCGGGGCACCGACCGGTGGCCGCTGGCTGGTGGTCGTCTTCGAGGACGCCGACCGGGCTACCGAGCAGGCCGCGAACGCCCTGCTCAAGGCGATCGAGGAGCCCGCGCCGCGGACCGTCTGGCTGCTCTGCGCACCCTCAGCCGAGGAACTGGTGACCACCATCCGGTCCCGATGCCGGCTGGTCACGCTGCGCACCCCGCCGCCGTCCGCGGTGGCGGCCATCCTCGCAGCTGAGGGAGTGGATCCGGGCCGGGCACTTGCCGCCGCCCGGGCCGCCCAGGGGCACGTCGGCCGGGCCCGGCGGCTCGCTACCGACGCCGAGGCGGCCCGGCGTCGGGACGAGGTACTGGCCGTGCCGGCCCGGCTGACCGGCCTGGGCCCGGCGTTCACCGCTGCCGCCGCGCTGGTCAGGGCGGCGGAGACAGAGGCGGCCGCGATCACCGAGGAACTGGATGTCCCCGAGCGTGAGGCGCTGCGGCAGGCGTTCGGGGAAGGCTCGACCGGCAAGGGCGTGGCCAAGGCCATCCGGGGCTCGGCCGGCGCGATGCGGGAACTGGAGGAACGGCAGAAGTCCCGGGCCACCAGGCTCAAGCGGGACGCGCTCGACCGGGCGCTGCTGGATCTGGCCGCGTTCTACCGGGACGTGCTGGCGGTGCAGCTCGGCGCCAAGGTGGAACTCGCCAGTGCCGGGCACGAGCCAGAGGTGGCTGATGCCGCTCGCAACACCAGCCCGGAAACCACCATCCGGCGGATCGAGGCCATCATGGCCTGCCGGGAACGGCTGGAGCTGAGCGTCGCACCGCTGCTCGCTGTCGAGGAAATGGCGCTGGCCCTGGCCCGTCGGTAGGTGAGAGCCGCCCGCGGGCGGCGCGGTGCCGGGCACCGGGCCGTACCCTGGAGCGGTGGGCATGATGATGGCCGTCAGTTTCGAGCGCTACGGGCGGCTGTATTACCTGGATCCCGGGCCCTACTCGCCGACCGTGGGGACGAAGGTGCTGGTGCCCACCGACACCGGCCCGGAAGTGGCCGAATGCATCTGGGCGCCACAGTGGGTAGACGGCGAGGTAGCCGGGCTGCCGGTGTGCGCCGGCCTTGCCGGCGCGGATGACCTGGCCAGGGACGAGGCCAACCGGGCCAAGCGCGCACAGGCGCGGGTTGCGGCACGCCGGCTGATCCGCGATCACGGGCTGCCGATGAAGGTCATCGGGGTGGACTACGCCGACTCCCCGCCGGTGTTCACGGTCTACTTCAGCGCCCCGCACCGGGTCGATTTCCGGGCCCTGGTCCGGGATCTGGCCGGCCGCCTGGGCGGCCGGATCGATCTGCGCCAGATCGGCCCGCGGGACGAGGCCCGGCTGCAGGGCGGGATCGGGCCGTGCGGCCGTGACCTGTGCTGCGCCACCTTCCTGAAGGACTTCGAGCCGGTCTCCGTGCGGATGGCTAAGGACCAGGACCTGCCGGTCAACCCGCTGCGGATCGCCGGCGCCTGCGGCCGGCTCATGTGCTGCCTCAAGTACGAGCACCCGCTCTACCAGGACTTCCATGAGCAGGCGCCGAAGCTGGGCGAGTCGGTTGACACCCCGGACGGCCCGGGCGTGGTCACCGGGCACAGCGTGCCTGGTGATGCCGTGGTGGTGAAGCTGGCCGCGGACGGCAGCCGGAAGGTGTGCGAGCGGGCCAGTGTCTGCGGTTCGCGGAAGGCGTATGAGGCCATGCACGGCCAGCAGCCCGGGGACGGGACGAGGTGAGGCTGGCCCGCCCGGCTCCTCTTGCGCTGGCGGTGGTGGCCATCCTGCTCGCTACCGGCTGCTCGGCCGGATCGTCCGGTTCCGCGCCCGCCGCGACCCCACTTAGCAGCCCAGCGGCGGTCGGCGGGCCAGTCCTGGCCTCCCCGCCGGCCACGCTGGCTGGCTATTACGCACAGAAGCTGCACTGGTGGCCCTGCGGGCACGGGTTCCAGTGCGCCCGGCTGCTGGTGCCGTTCGACTACCAGCGCCCGGCCTGGCGCCGGTTCTCGCTGCCGGTGATCAGGCTGCCCGCCAGCGACCCCGCCCGGCGGATCGAGTCGCTTGTGGTCAACCCGGGTGGCCCCGGTGGATCCGGCGTCCAGTACGCGCAGGCCGCCCGCACCTTTATCTCGCCCGGGGCCCGGGCCCGGTTCGACGTGGTCGGGTTCGACCCGCGGGGGGTTGGCGGGAGCGTGCCCGCGGTGCACTGCCTGACCGGCCCGCAGATGGACACCTACCTGCAAACCAACGACCACCCGGTCACGCAGGCCCAGCTGGCCACGGTGGTGGCCCAGTCGAAGCTGTTCGTGCAGGGGTGCGAGCGGCGGTCCGGCGCGCTGCTGCCCTATGTCGGCACCCGCAACGCCGCCCGCGACATGGACATCCTGCGGGCCGCCCTCGGTGATGCGAAACTCACCTACCTCGGCAAGTCGTACGGCACCTACCTGGGCGCCTGGTATGCGCAGGAGTTCCCGTCCCATGTGCGGGCGATGGTGCTGGACGGGGCGGTAGACCCGGGCCAGTCCGCGCTCACCGGGATCGTGGTGCAGGTGAAGGGGTTCGAGCTGGCGCTCCGGTCCTTCACCGCCAACTGCGTGCGGCTGGCCGGCTGCCCGCTCGGGCACGGGACGGTCACGGCTGGCATCAGCCGCCTGCAGGGACTGCTGAACCGGACCGCCAGCATGCCGCTGGCCAGCATGATCCCCGGCCAGCAGGCCAGCGCCCCGCTGCTGCTAGAGGGAGTGGTGGCCGCGCTGTACCTCAAGTCGTACTGGCAGTACCTGCGGGCGGGGCTGACTGAGGCGTTCGCCGGGAACGGCTCGCTGCTGGTGGAAATGGGCGACCTGGAGGTAGAGCGCAATTCCAATGGGCAGTACTCCAACCTGATCGACGCCGAGACAGCGGTGGACTGCCTGGACCGTTCCTGGCCGCGGTCGTTGGCAGTGTGGCGCTCCGCTGCCAGCGTCGCCCAGAAGGCAGCGCCGCAGTTTGGCACCGCCGACATGTGGGGCAGCCTGCCGTGCGCGTACTGGCCGGTGCCCGCGCCGGCCGCGGTGCCGCTGCACGCTAAGGGCGCGCCGCCGATCCTGGTGATCGGCACGACCCGGGACCCAGCGACCCCGTTCCAGCAGGCACAGGCGCTGGCCCGGGATATGTCGTCGGGGGTGCTGCTGGCCTGGAACGGGGACGGCCACACCGCCTACCGGATGGGCAGCGCGTGCATCGACAGCGCGGTGGACCGCTACCTGATCACCCTCGCGGCGCCGCGCAGCGGGACTCTGTGCCAGTAGACTGCAGGCGCGGCCGCCCTGTGGGGGCGGCTTCGCCGCCTTAGCTCAGTCGGACAGAGCGACGCACTCGTAATGCGTAGGTCTGGGGTTCGATTCCCCAAGGCGGCTCCCGCGCGAAAGCCCAGCTCTTAAGGGTTTTTCGCATCCGGTCCTGGCCTGGATTCTGTTCGAATGCGCTCTTGCGGTGGCTCAGACGCCCCTGTGGTGCCCCCGATCAGTCGGGCAGCCTGCCACAAGCTGGCATCCACCAGGTGCCCATAGAGGTCCATCGTCATCGCGGCGGTGGCGTGTCCCAGTACCCGCTGGACCACTTTCGGGTCCGCACCAGCGGCGAGCCACAGCGATGCCGCGGTGTGGCGCAAGTCGTGAACGCGCACCTCCGGCACACCGGCGGCCACCCTGGCGGCACGCCAGCCGACCGACCGCTTCCAGTTCGACTCCTGCAGCGGCCCGCCGCCTGGCGCAGCGAACAGCCAGGCCTCCGGCTCCTTCCCCACAGCCCACCGGTCGATGATCGGCACCAGCGCGGCCACCAGCGGCACCGTCCGGGGGCGGTGGTTCTTCAGCGTGTCCACGTACAGCGCGCCGCCGCCCCCGCTTGCCAGCACCGCGCGGCTCAGACGCAGGCCAGGACCAGGTACAGATACCCGGTCGCCGACCTGGAGACCAGCCAGTTCGCCCCAGCGCAGCCCGGCCAGCGCCAGGACCGGCACGACATCGCGATACGGGCCCGCGCACGCAGCCGTGAGCGCGTGCAACTCGGCCAGGGTAAGCGCCTGCCCCTCCCGCCTGACGCGGCCGCTGGTCGGCGCGCGGACAGTTGCCGCCACGTTGTGATGGATCCGGCCATCAGCCATGGCGAACGCGAGGATGGAGCGCAGCGTGGCCAGGGCACGCGTGGCCGTCGCCGGGGCCAAGCCACGGTCAACCAGGCCCCGACCCAGGCGGACACATCAGCGGCTGTGATCGCGGCAACCGGCCAGTTGCCGAAACGAGGCCGGACGTAATTGCGCCAGGCCGCTTCATCGCTCTCACGGATCCGGCGCTTGACCAGGCCACGGTTGTTCAGCCAGTCGGCCGCCACATCCGACAGCGGGACCCGGCCACGGCGCGGATCAGTCCACTCCCCTAGCCACAGCCTCCGACGCTGGTCCTGCCAGGTGCGGCGTGCAGAGCAGTGGCGTCGGAGCCTGGACGCACTGATAGTCCCGTCGCACCGCCGATGCTTAGCAGGGACCCCCGACCGGGACCGCGGCTCCCGGTCCCCTCAGGCGGGTACCCAGGATGCCTGGCCTGCCTGATAACGCGCTTCTGAGTCAGCCGCGGTCTCGCGCTGCCGAGAACGCGACGCGCACAGCGCCTGTAGCCGGTGCCCTAGCGCGCCCGGCGCCGCTGCCGCCGCACTACTGGCGGACGAGATGCGACAGCCAGTCCCCGAGGGAGGTACTGACCGTTGGGTCAGTTCTTGGTGGCAATGAAATATGTATTGACGATGTCGCCGTCGACATGTGCGGTCTCGACGCAGGTGAAGCCGGCGTCATGGAGCATCTCCCGGGCCTTCTGCTCGCCCCACATGGCACCGAGACCCATTCCGCTTTCGGCGAGCGAAACCGTCATGCAGTGCATGCATGAGATGGTGTACAGCAACGGCCCGAGCGGGTGGTCCAGGTTGTCCGGCAGCTCGCTGGAAGCGGCGATATCGACGCACAGATAGACTCCGCCGGGCCGCAAGGCCTGGGCGATCCCGGCAAGCACCAGGTCCGGCCGGGCCTGGTCGTGCACCGCGTCGAACGTGGTGATCAGGTCGTACCGGGCGGTCTCGCCGAGACGGGCAGCGTCGCGTTTCTCAAACCGCGCGTTTGTGAGAGCCTTGCGACTAGCCTCGGCCTCACCCGCGGCGATCCCGGTGCCGGACAGGTCGAAACCAAAAAACCGCGACCGCGGGAACGCCTCCGCCATCAGGTTGATGGCATGGCCGGACCCGCACCCGACATCGGCGACGTCAATACCTTGCCTGAGTTGGTCAACTAGTCCGGGAACCAGTGGCAGCGTCAGGTCGATCAAAGTGGCGTCCAAGACGGCGCCGCTATCCTCGGCCATCAGTGCTTGGAACTTCGGGAATGCCGAGTACGGGACCCCGCCGCCGCAGTGGAAGCAGTCCACGATCTGGTCTTCGACCAGCGCCAGCAACCCCACGTACTGCGCCTGCACCGCAACGTTGTCCGGCCCGGCGGCCCGGGTGAGCCAGGCCGCGTGATCGGGAGGCAGCCAGAAGGAACCCGCTGCGCCGTCATGATCGACGATTCTGCCCGTGGTCATCGCCGCCAGCCACTCCCGGACATACCGCTCGTCGAGACCCGCGGCCGCGGCGATCTCCGCGCTCGTCGCCGCGGGCATCGCCGCCATAACGTCGAACAACCCCGTGCGGTGACCGACACTGACCATCAGCGACAGCGCGGCCTCATTCAGCATGCGGATCATCCGCTCGCCGAACTCCGCCGTTCCCGCGGCCTCAGTCTCAGCCATCTCGGCCTCCCGTTACCAGCGGATAGTCACGAGCTTTGTGCCTGATGCTAGAGGGTGTTATTGGTTTCTTTACTGGGCATGGATCGATGATCAACGGCAACGCTCTTGCGCGACGGGCTACCCGGGACCGGCGCTCGTTGATGACCCAGCCGCCTTGATTCCGGGTCGCTAAGCGCTCCAGTTAAAGCTCGCCAGCTGGCCGAAACCAAGGCTCTCCCACGTTCGCATGTCCGGGTCGGACCAGCGGCTCCCGTCGGCGGCGCGCCTCAACGTCGCTAATATGGCGGGCTGGGAAACGCTTTCGCGACAGCAGCCGTGCGGCTGGTAACGCCCAGCCGGGCGAAGATGTTTTCCAGGTGCTTTCGGATCGTGTGCGTGGACACCACCAATTCGCGGGCGATTTCGGCGTTGCTGTGGCCGGATGCGAGCAGGCGGAGCAACTCCCACTGCCGGGACGTCAGTCCTGGCACGGCGCGCCGGCGGCGCGAGAGTTCTTGGTAGGCCTCATTGAGATGAGGCCGCAGCAGGGCCAGCAGGAGCCGGTCGCGGCCGTCGAAGTCAGGCCCGTGGCCGCGGAAAAAGACCAGCCTTCTCGAACAGCCCGGCGGGGCTGACAGGCACACCATGACTTCCGCCTCAACACCGCCGGGTCCCAGGTAGTCGGCGTACATGCCGGTGTTGTGGAACTGCCGCCGGGTGTAGAAGTCGGAGATGGTGGTGATGCTGAGCAGGTCGCCGCTGCGGTCGGGGTAGCAGCACGGCGCACAGTGCCAGTAATGATGCCAGAACCGCCGGTCGTCTTCCGGGTCCTCCTCCGGCAGAGCGGGCAGGGACTGGCAGAGGGAGGTGGACTGCCGTGCGGGATCCAGCTCGACGAGGGAGATGCTGTCGCAGGGCACCAGGTCGCGCGCACGCTCCAGGATTGTGGCTGGTAGTCCTTCCGCGGCGTCGGCCGACCGGCTCGCGTCCAGCACCGAAAGCAGCCTGCGAAGGTCGGTGTCTTTGACTACCTCGGCCACCAGCATCCTCCATCAAGTGGGCCCTGCGGCCGTCGCGTCCCGGGCCTGTTAGCCAGATCGTAGGGGCCCTGTCCTGGCCGGGCTAGAGCGGCTCCTGAAGATACGACGAATGCCTAATAGCCGTGGGCTCGGTGCCGCAGCAATCCTGTGCGCATCCGAGGCCCGCAGGTGGCCTCCGGCCTCAAGAAGGGCACATGAAGCTTCTTCGCCTCACTCCCATCATTGCCTTGCTCATTGTCGGCGCCGCCGGCTCTGTAGTCGCGGGCACCCCCGCCATGGCAGCGCCGCCGCCCAACGGCTGCCCGGCCGGTTACCAGCTCCTGTCCGTCCGGACGCTGACAGCCGAGGGCTACATGGTGCCCGCGCTTGTCGACAGTCCGACCAGCGGCCTGAAGTCGTTCGGCCAGCCAGGTGACGGCGATGGCTGGGTATGCGGCCACCAGCTCGGAAACCAGCTCACCCCGTTCGGCCTGCCGGTTTACAACTTCATCGACAACCAGCTGCCCGCCTCAACGTGATCCAGCGGATGCGAGCCTGGATCGCCGCTCGCCGGGCCGAACGCCGGGGAATCGCCGAATACCGGGGTGCGTGGCGGCGCTTGGCACGGATCCGGGACGTCCGTGAGCGGCAGCGAAGGCCCACCTAGTCCTCTCTCTGCACCGGACCGCGGACGGCCCAACAGCCGGTGACTGCACGCCCCGCCCTCCCACGGCCACCCCAGCCGGCGTCGCGAAATCTGCAAGGACAAGCCAGCCGATGAAACTCACCCAACTAGCGGCAGCTGCACGCCTGCTGAGCCTGCGGGCTCTGCGGGCGGAGACGCTGGCGGTGGCCCGCACGGCCGGCGCGGCCACCGCGGCGGCCCCGAGCGCTGGCTGTCGGCCCGCTGGCCAGCTCGTTCACCCCGACCTCCGGCACGATCAGCGCCGGGGTCACGGGCTACGCTGAAGCGGCGGGGCAGCGGGTGGAGCGATCCGTGGAAAATGATCAGCCGCTGGATGAGCATGCGCGCCGGGCGGCGCGCACGTATGGGGCTGCGGCCGATCATTACGGGCTGGCCTCGCTTGGTTTCTGGGACCGGTTCGGCGCGGCGACGGTAGCGCGGCTGCCGCTGGTAGCCGGTGACCGCGTGCTCGATCTGTGCTGCGGTGCCGGGGCCTCGGCGATTCCCGCGGCCCGTGCGGTGGGCCCGGCCGGGCGTGTGCTCGGTATCGACGTGGCGGAGCCGTTGCTGGAACTAGCGCGCGCCCGGGCCGCCCGCGTGGGCCTGGACAACGCCGGGTTCCGCCGCGCCGACGCGACCCGTACCGGGCTGCCGGACAGCGGCTTCGGCGCGGTGGTGTGCGTCTTCGGGGTCTTCTTCGCGCCAGACATGCCTGCGTTCGCCGCCGAGATGTGGCGGCTGGTCCGCCCCGGCGGCGTGCTGGCGATCACCACCTGGGGGCCAGGCCTGTTCGAGCCGGCCAATACCCTATTCTGGGAGTCGGTGGGCGAGGTCGAGCCGTCGCTGGTCAGGGCGTTCAACCCGTGGGATGAGATCACCACCCCGGCCGCGCTCGCGGACCTGTTCCCCCGTGCCGCCGTTCCGGCCATCGTGGCCGCCTCAGGCCAGCACCGGCTCGACCGTCCGGACAGCTTCTGGGATATCGTGCTCGGCACCGGTTACCGGGCCACCATCGACGCGCTCGGCCAGGACCAGCGCGACCAGGTCCACCACCGCCTGCTGGCCGAACTGCGGTCGCGCAGCATCACCACCGTGAGCACAGACGTGATCTTCGGGACAGCCAACCGGCCGGGATAGGGCTCAAGACCGGCCTGGCCGCACGAGATCCGTGCGAAACCCAGCAGGTGCCCGATCCCCACAAGTTTGTCGCCGCCACCCGAAGAGCAATCAGAACGATCTTTCGGTACCGCGCCGACGGCCACCGAAAGAACAGACGCCCAGATCGGCGGCTCCGGCGCCCGCCACAGCTGTATCGGCCTCGGAGGCAAATATGTGGACGCCAATTTGCTCGCCAGCTGCCCGGTCTGCCCAGGCCGGGCAGCGCAACGCAGTGACAACCAAGCACGGCATGGCGGCGGCAGCATTCGACAGCGCGGCACGGTTCTCACCGCGCTTGTGATCCGACAGCTGATGTGCGACGCATCTCCGACAGGTGATGTGCGACACATGGGTCCTAGGAAACTGAGGTTGCGGTCGGCAGCCCGTACCGCGCCGGACCGCCCGGTCACGGTGCCAGCTTGAGGCACGACGGGGTGAGCCCGGCCGGTACCCGCGCCCTGACCGGCTGCTGCCCTGGCTCCCTGCGGGGTGCCGGAGTATCAGCCCGGCTGCGGGACGATGCGAATGTAGGGCTTGGGCTCGCGCCACTCGCCGAAGATTTGCTTGGCCTCGTCGTTGGAGACGGACCCGGCGATGATCACGTCTTCACCCTGCTTCCAGTTCACCGGCGTGGACACCCGGTGCTTGGCGGTGAGCTGCAGCGAGTCGATGACGCGCAGCACCTCGTCGAAGTTGCGGCCGGTGGTCATGGGGTAGACCAAGATCAGCTTGATCTTCTTG
>Ga0306924_10000925_pt1 | contig 25918 bp, 32 predicted proteins | sample sta12Can44000111_FD_203756 | JGI IMG/M metagenome (GOLD analysis project Ga0306924, IMG submission 203756) | Lab enrichment of tropical soil microbial communities from Luquillo Experimental Forest, Puerto Rico - statanox.12C.anox.44.000.111 (v2)... | ecosystem: Environmental > Terrestrial >... | reverse complement strand
TATTCAGCCGTTCATAAGCTTGATCTTTTGTGATTGCACCAGATGCAAGAGAATTCAAATCTAATTCCAATTGTTTAGAGAGAACTCGCCCGCCCGTCAAACCCTCAACAGCGCGTCCAACTACTAAAGCCTGAGAAGTAAGCTTGTTTAGCTCATTCTGAGTATCTGTAGACCATCCGACAGCATTTGCAGCTCCAAGTGCATGACCTTGAACGAAAGCCCCCGCTTTAGTTGTAGGAAGTTTATCTGCAAAAGTTTTGAGCTTATCGAAAAGCGGGATTAATTGCTGGCCTTCCCGCAAAGCTTGAGCTTCTTTTGGATCGATTTCACGGCCACCCATTTCTTGGAGAGTTCCCAAAGCAGCTCGCTCCTGTGGATTGGCATAATTTAATTTTGTTGCTCCTGTTGCTCCTGCAATTAGCATTCCCCTAAGTGCTTCAGGAGTTGGAGTGTATTGCATTCCCGCAACTTTTAAATGGGTTGCATTTGTAGCATTGGCTATTGCTAATTGAGTTCCCCTTTCAAGTTTAGCCAGCGCCTCTTTAGACCCAATTTCTTTATCTGCAAGCCTTTCCTTGAATGCATTCTCAGCATCCATTAAAGATTGTTTTGTAGCAAGCGCTCTTTCTTCAGATCGGATCTGAAAAGGTTCAGCGGCAGCCATTTGCCCGGTTGCTTGGGCGCCTGCTTCCCGCTGGATACGCTGTATTTCCTGCGCCTGTAAATCCTGGGTAGATGGAATTCCTTGTATTTGTTGTCCACCCATAGATGGAAGGGCTTGGTTTATATCTACACCGCCCAAAGCTAATTCACGAGCAGTTTTAATCCTATTAAGACGATTAGCTTCAACTTGGGCTTCTGCCAAAGCTTTTTGAACATCAAGCATTCCAGTCTGGTGTTCATGCTCATTTTTGGCGCGAGTTTCTTCGATTCCAAGCTGATGCTCTCGAATTAATTTATCAGCTTTAAATTGTTCAGCTTCCTGTTGCAACTTCGCCCGCTGCATATTCCCTTGCTGGGCGGCAATCATTGACTGAATAATCGGATTGTAATATTGTTGTTCGTCAGCCATTTGAGTTCTCCTTACGGGGCGGGTTGCATATTATATGATTGCTGATTGGGTAATTGATTCCTCAGCCCGCCGCCGAAAATTCCGGGAAATGCAAGCGGTAAAGCGGCGCCGATACCGCCGAACAAACCGGCCATTGGATTTCCACTTTGAGTTCCAGTTCCAGTCATATTGCTGGTCATATTGGAAGTGGTCGTACCGGAAGTCGATCCAGTATTTGTTTGTCCAGTTGGGATAACACCAAAGGATTTCATCAATTCGTCAAGAGATTGCTGTTGTAACTGGCGCTGCAACAGGGGGATTCCAGCCAGAAACTGAGACTGCTGGTTTCCAGTATTATATGCATTCATTGTTAAAGGCGTGGCGGCGGCCGGAGAATAAGACAACCCACGGGATGCTAAAATATTACTAATTGTTTGACGATTTGCATTCCCTTGTGAGCCAATTGTCTGTAAACCCTGCTGGGTATAAGGTGATAGATTCTGGCTTTGTTGGTAAAGGTCCGCCGCCCCACCAGTAAACATTCCAATCAATGCTTGCTGAAGAGGAGACAAATTTGGAGTAGTCGTAGCCGTAGACTGCCCCGTTTGGGATTGAGTTCCCGATTGAGTTGTGTTCTGAGTCTGTTGTGTTTGCTTTTGTTGCCCACCGCCGAACAACCCAGCAAGTCCCGAAAGTATGGGAAGTACAAAACTAGCCATTTGGATCTCCTCAATAAACGTAATTCACTAACTTAATTGTGCGTGTAAGTGGACCGGAAACCACACCGCCCTGTTGTTGATAATTGCTAGGGAAGGCTTTCATTTGCGGCGAAGCAGTTGCAGTAAAACTTGGGGGTACAACTGCAATAATTGAAAGCCTCGGGTCTGCACTTCCAATGAAATTAATTCCTGTTATAACTATAAAATTTGGTTCGGCAGTTGCCGTAAATGCAAATGATGGCGTGGTAATAGCAGTAATAACTTCATTAGATTCAGCTGTAAAAATAACAAAATATGTAAAGGGAAGATTAGCCAGTCTTGCAGTAATGATGGGGCGGTAATGGCCAAGTGCAATTTGATCAACTAGAATATTCTGATTTAAAGGATATAATGCGCCCCAGGAATTCAAAACTGCATTTTTACTTAAACCTGTAAGAGTAACTTCACTATACCCAGATGTTGCTATATCTAGACTAATTGATCGAATAGTCCATTCGACATAAGTAGACGAACCCGCTGTGAATCTAATGGGAGATTGGATGTAAATTAGATCCAGTGATACCGCCGGACCTATTAGAATACTAATGCCCTTTTGAAATGCCCCAAAAGGCATTGACCCTAAAATAGCATTTTTAGCTAGGGTCGCAAGCGTAACTTCAGTATAAGTTCCAGTTGAAGCAATGAGTTGGTCAGGTAAAAGTTGTATTCCCATTTAGGGCGCAACTAAAAATAAAGCCAATTTAGTTGAAGAGGTGGTAGCAGATGTGACAGCAATCCAATTGTGGGTGTCAAAACTAGTTGTTGTGTCCCCCATAAAAGCATCTGCTATAATAAGAGCATCCCAGAGTTGTCCTCTAATTTGGGATTCATCTGAATATGTTGTCAGTCCCCAACATACGAGAGCATCCCCAGTGATATCGTCTCCATTTGAATAACGTGTAGTAGATGCTACTGTAGAAAAGCTATTGCCTCCGAATGGTACTAAGAGGGCAGGCCATCCGTTAGCATTATTCCAGTTTGTCTGATTCGCATTCTCCCAGATAGAGGTATTGTACAACATTTGGCAATTTCCTAGAACTGCATTACCAGAAGTAAGACTATACCTCCAATTACTTGCAAATGGGTTAGAGGTATTCGTATCATTGATTGTGTTAGTTACAAGAAAACCGATATTTGCAATTGCAGGGGTGAAACTAAATACATAAGGACAGGAACCAAGTACAAATTCCCTTGAGACATTGTAGTCCCCCGGAACGAACATACAAAATTGATATTTATTGGCAATAAGTCTCCAAACTTTCGCCAGCCCCGGAAGTAAAGAAGCCCCGTTATTTGCACCGTTTCCGCCGACTTTCGATCCATCAGTACTTTCAATACTTGCCTGAACACAAGTACCTGCGTTGTCACGAAACCGATATCGCAAAGCGAAACCTTGAGGTGTAGTCGCAGTCTGAAATAGGATCTCCGAATTCATTGTATGCACTCCAGATTGAGATCCAGAGGTGTTGATTGCAGTACCGCCTGAAGTTGTAGCAACATTGAAACTATTTGTTAATGGACTCTTGACAAAATAGACAGTATTTGCTGTAATTCCAGTTGGAAGCGCTCCTGTTGTTGAAAAAACAATTCGAGTTCCATCAGCCAAACCATGAGCGGTTAGTGAAACTACACAGGGACTGGCGATTGTCATTGTTACCGTGGAAGGTGTAATACCGGAAACAACAGACATTCCCGCCGTCACAAAATTTGAGAAAACAGCTGTCAAGATATCATTTTTAACAGCTCCTGTAAATGTCGTGTTTACGTTTGTTCCACCAGCGTATTGAATACTCATAAGAATCCTTTAAGTTGCCCAATTATACAAAGCACCGCTAACGGGGATTGAGAGCGGGCCGCCATTATTTACTGTGAGCGGTGTTGAAAGAGCCGCAAATGTTAGAAGATTACCACCCGAAGAAGCGTCATATTCTGCTATTCCAGCGATAATGACTGTACCGCCTGTGTTATTCCCAAAGTTAATAGCAGCTCCGTTTGTTTTGCTCTGTCCACTGGATGCAGGCCAATTTCCTACATTATTTGTAACAGAAGCTCTACCACCAAAATTACTGGAGACTTCAGTTCCCCCGCCGCTCGCAATTGGTACAACAGTCATTGGAGCAAAGTAAGTTGTAGCTGGACGAACAAAATCTGGGCCACCGTGGAGATGGTCATTTATTTTGTCCCTTAAATAATTACTATAACAATCTGCCATAAATCTCCTATGGAACTGTCCAAACTACACCTTCTTTAACAACAGTTGCAGTTGTAAGAGTAAGGTGTGTTGCATCTTCAACTGAAAGAATAAAATATGGAATGCCGTCAATTGTAATAGGCGATTGAGTTGCAAGTCCTGTAAAATTCCCAGACAATGCAGTTACACCAGCTCCAAAAATATTGCAGGTTCCATTTCGGTTTTGTGGCTGTGTAGCTGGATATATCGGATCTGGTGCTGGCGGAACTGGATCTGGGGCGGGAAGTGGAGCAAGCATAAGAAGAGAACTTGCTGTATTAGAATTACCCCCATCTTGTGAACTCACAACCACGTAAATTTGCCCTTCAATTTCTGTTTCCCCATAAGGAGTAAGAGTGCCCGAAAATACAGCACAGTCAGGAAGTTTACCAATGATATGCGAAACGCCAGAATTTAATTTACCAAAAGATATATAGGCTGCGTGTACAATTGGTTTCCCGTTAGCAGCAGTGAGTGGAGTTCCAGGATTTCTATATGCAAGTAGCTTAGGCCACTCACTTACATTTGAATGGTAACCAGGCACTGTATCTAATGCTGTAATTTCAGGACCGCCCGATGACGAGTAGAAGGTAAAATTTTTAAATGTCCTTGGCCCGAGTATAAAAAGTGAAGTCGTATTCGGATCGAAGTTCTCGGCGGCAGGCATCTTAGGAGCCATCACAAATAATGAATAATTTGTAAATGGATAATTTCCTTCCCCTAAGGAGTTACGCAAAAAGAACCCGTAACCATTTGCAACGATCGTATATGTCCCCTGATCAGTTAAAGTGATAAGACCGTCTCCACCACCGACAGTAAATTTAACTGAGATGTTCCCATAAGTGGATGGAATAGCAGTAAGTGTCACTTTGTACTGAGTAATCTCAGGATCAAATTTAGAAGTAAGTACGAAACCGCCGCCCTGAGTAGCCGCAAGAGTAGCCCAACGACCATTACCATCGATGAAAACTCCATCAAAATCAGGACCACCAATTTTTGCTGTAAATGTCATTATAAAATAACTTGGACTCTGCGCTGTGACGGATGCATTAAAAGGCGTGTTGAGTGTTACAGCAGATGCAAGATTAGACAAAGTTGAGATTGGAGTATCTCCGGCGGGAACCATAAAGCAACTTCCACCAACTGCAGGGGTTTCCGAATAAGGATTGAAAAGCGAAAACTGAACACCGCCTACACCTAGAAATGGAGTTGCAGGACACCCAACAATATGTTTCGGGAAAGTTTCAGGTCCCGCAGCGGTTGGCGCTCCGAATGGATATACGATAAAACCTGTTGACGGGATACTTTCAGTTAATGTCCACCCAACGGAAACAAGACATTTCTTAACACCATTGATAAAAGAATCCGTATCCCCAGCAAAAGATTTTGTTGCTCGCGCATTCGAATAGAGAATTTCAAGTGGGTCAATAAGCGACATTTCCACCGCCCGGACTCACTGTAGTCTGTAAGAGCAAAAGAGAGTCGTAGAAACTTGACATCCAAACTTGAAACTTCAGATCCATTGGATTACCGTCTGAATCCGTATCTTTGTAACTTTGTATGGCATCCAGAGGTTCTGCTTGGGTTCTCTGAAAAGCATCCCAAAGCTGTCCCTGAACAACATGTTGCCAACCAACTAGAGCATCTAAATTTATTGGCTGCCCTGTTTTGAATTTAGTTGTAAATGCAGTTTGACCTATATTTGTATCGAGATTCCATGTAGGGGCGAGATAAAACAGCGTCAACATTCCCTGACTTGGGTCTGCATTATTTACTGAACTAAACATAACACCATTCAGGCAATAGTTGAAGCGCATGAAACAACGGGGAGAAATTCGAAAATGCTCCGAAACAAAAAAAGGTCCACCACCATCTCCATTTGCCCACCAAATGTCGGTTACACCGTTATTTAGATTGTTTACAAAAGGGATTCCAAAAGCAAAACAGGAAGACTGATCAAAGTGATAGGGGCTAGTTGCAAGAGTAGGAATTGAGAGAAAAAACTGACAGACGCCAACAATTACTTGATAGACAGGAAAATCTGGATTTCCGTATATAATAAAATAGTCAAAACCTCGGTTTATCTCATTCGCACTTAGTGGAGTAAATGCAACACGGGTGCCTCCAAAACTTGAAGCTCCCTCTGCAACTTGAAGTTTAGCGGAAAGTTTTTTGTCGGGAGTAAAACATTGATATACAGCGCCATTTGGAATCTCCCGAATCTTTTGCCAGCCAGCCTGTGCCATTACGATATCTACATCGGAAAGAAAAATCCCAAGTGTTGCAGTCCTAATTTGGCCGGTAACAATGGCACGCTGTGAATATGCAATTCCCATCAGAACCAAACCAGAGTAAAACTTGCAATTCCGTCTCCATCTGCACTACCGTCAGAAGTCAAAATGTCCCACGTCAAAACTGCATGATTTTGCAGTAAAGTTCCAATTGTAAATTGTACCGGGTTATCCACCGCCTGGGAAGCGGGAATCTTATACGTTCCCAAAATTGTATCTACACCCTGGAACTTGTGGTGGACCTTAATCGTAAGGTCGACAGTAATTGCCTTTCTCAGTACACCGAAAAAGAAGCGGGCACTGTATGGACCACCGTTACCGAAAATAATTACATGATCTCCAGCGTCATTCCGAACAGTTGTGTCCTTGACAAGTAAAGTACGCATGAGTGGGATTGGAAGATCATTTAAAATTGCCTGCTTTATTTGATCCAATCCACCCAACTGTTTTAGGACAACAAAATCGTTCGGATCTGTGGCCACACCACCGTTCTTAATCTGACGTCCAGTGAGATTCCAGACCTGGGACTCAATTCGGGATTTAAAATTATCCAGATCTTTAAGTACAATCTGGACATCATTCAGATTATTTATTGCCCGCACAGGTGTGCTCTCCGTCATCGAAAACGCATTTGAGACAGGTTCCAGGGTAGATTGGGATGTCTTTGAAATAGACCTTTTCAACTCCGTAAGTGGAACTGAAAGGCCGTAGCCGCATAGCTTCATGTCTGCCGCGGTCATATGCGGTTGGTTCAGGACCGCCGTCACGAGCTATCTGATCGGTAACCATTTTGAACCTGTCTCCATTCCAGAAGTTTGCACTTTAAGAGCTACATCGTAACGATAAAAAGGGTTTGTAGTTGGGCCTAAGACTAAACGCATGACAGCCGCATTGACATTCTTTGCCATTGGAATTTCGTAAATTTCATCCACATTTGGGAAAGTCTGAATCGTCCCATTCGCAAGTGGTGTTGCATAAGCTAATCCACTCTGGTTGTAATCGTCATAGATTGCCCAAGGAATCGTTGTCGTTGTGGGTATAACTCGTAGTCGGAAAGAAAAGAGCTTACCAATTTTATCTAGCCTGACTGGGCCTAACTGATCCAAGAGTTTTGGAACGGGAAGAATTTCAACGTCTTCAGGACGGAGCATCCCATAAAATTCAAATATGTTTCCGCCACTGAGAATCCCCCCGTAGTCTGTACCAAATGAATCGTTTATAAAATAGTAGTAAGTTGTAACCTTACCCTTTGTATTTAGAGTTTCAGGCAAACCGAGTACGCCATCCACAATAGGAGTAAACTGAACATCTTTACCGTAAGTGTCAATCACGAGCGGCAGAGTCCGAACGCGCTTTCGACTCGCTACATTAAAATTACTGTTAGGTATACGCAGATATTCGAGTCTGTCAGGCAATACTTCAACGGTTTGAGGTTTGACGTTTCCGTAATACTCAAATGGAGTCGTCTCGATAGTTTGGAGAGTTCCTCCGATGTCAATTCCAATAACATCCCCTGCCGATTGATCAAAAAAGTACTCAACGGTTCTTTTTGTAATGGTGTTATAGATTGCGGGGGAATAAGTAACTCCGTCTAAGTTTGGTGTGAATTTGACGTTTTTGCCCCTTGTCAGTATCTGGAATTTATAGCTGGTATGCCGTTTACGGTTAGGCGTCCCGTAATTGTCAGGCGGAATAATTAGAAATTCGACTGGTGGCGGTAATTTTTCAGATATACACTCGGATAGATCGACTCCGTAAAACTCAAAAGGACCACCATTTGGACCAAAACGAGCAGGTTCACCATCTTTACTGACCAGGAGAATTCCCATGTCCGTAGCGATAGCTTCCGATGTGAAATAATAAATAAAAGTTTGCTTGCCGCTGGTATTAACTACTGGAACTTGGCTGGCATCTTGAATCCAATTTACATTATCCAACAGAGGATTAAATAAGACATCGTTACCAAGAGTATCGATAACAAAAGCAAAAGCAGTCCAACGCTTACGGGAAATTGTTCCCATGTTTGTCGGAAGCACTCGAAGGTAATTAAGCTGTTCCGGTCTGGGTTCATATTCGATTGACATTTCATATAATTTGAATTTCTTAACGCCTGCAAGAGTAGACGATATCTGAACGGAGTAGCGAAATCCCAGGGTTTGCCTTGGGTCAATTCCATCTCCAATGGCAATGTAAATAGTCTTCTGGCCGTTAGCAGAATAGTTCTGACCGAGATTTATCCAAGTGTTTTCATCTGTTTCTGTGACACCGATTCCATCCCTTTGAATGTCAACAGAAATAGGATCACCACCCGAGTCGAAAACAAGTTTCAGAGTAAATACATCTTTGCGGTTGCGTGGCTGGCCGTTGGGATCAAAAACAGTACGTAATTTGAATTGAAGTCCAGTTCCGTCCTGTTGAATACCAACTCCAGGTACAGAGTCAAGTACAAAAATACGATTATTAGAACCAGAACCGTAGGCCGCTAAAACCTCTCCCGCTTGAGTTGCGTACAATTTTACTGGATCTGTATATCGATTTTCATAAATTTTATTTATTGTGTCATAGATAAAGACACGGCGGGTTGCATCTTGACAGGGGACAACAAAATAGATTTTTCCTTTTGCAGCGGCAACGGAATAGTCAACACCGACTCCATCGTAGACTGCAACACCTGGAACTCCGTGACGCATAACAGTTCCAATTTGATTATTGACAACGACATTTTGGAAAAGGTGTCTGAGTTGAGGGGAAACATTAACCGAATTGGAACCTGTTGTAACTCGAAGACCGTCCGCCGCCACATAATACAGACCGCCGTTGAAATTGCAAACATCAGTACTCAGGGGCGGGAAAGCTTCCCCAATTGGAATAAGTCTTACATCAATCGTCCCATCCGGCTGTTCCAGTAGAGTACCAGTTATTTCATAGAGATTTTTAGTGGTCGCAAGGATCAGGACATTATTCGTTAGCTTTTTAATCCAAAGATTCTTCTCGCTTGTGTCACCAGACGGGCGGAGAGTAAACCGAGTGTCAATTGCATCTGGATTCAGTCTGTCTGACAAATAGACAAAACTAAGTCCCATGTAGAGCATTCTCTCATTGAAAATACCCTCAATGCCGTAGATGTAGTCTTGGACTCCATTTACTGTATCATTTGAATTTAGTGTATGGAGAAATAGGTTTGGTAGTAGACCACCATCTGCATTTATTTGAAGAATTGCAATGTCATCTAGAACATCATCAAAATGCTGTCCCACATCTGACTTACCAACAAAATAGAACTGATTTAAGAATGTATTCTGTTGCGGTGTTCCAGTGACTGGATTTACATCGATAACATCCGTTTCAGCTTTACGAAAGAACCAATGCTCAGTTGTATTTGGATCTCGGATAACCGGATTTATTCGGACAGATCCGTTGAGTAGAAGAATGCCCTTGTTACCATTTAGATCGGCGCCAAGCGGGGAAACAGGAGACTTCGCCAAATACCGCCCGTCATTTGCAACGTCCACCTGAATGTAGTTATAAGTTCCGTTTAGCCCGCTTTTACTTCCGCCTGCAAAAACGATATCACCAAACTTGATAGTGCAGGCGGTGGAGGCTTGAACTAGAAGCCTAACTCCGATAATATTAGACCAATCAAGAGTCTGATCTGTCCCGTATCGAGAGCAGTTGACTCGTTTGAAAACCATTGTTGCATTTGTTCCGAGTCCAAACGGGAACTGTTCATCAATTTGAGTTGGGGAAAACTTGAGAGCATAGTAGTCGGAATAGGTGGAAGGATCATTAGGAGTCCCATTCAGCAGGAAATCGACTTCGATGCTTGTCAGAACTGAAGATGGCTGGTCTGTAACAGCGAACGGGAAAGAGATTGAATCCAGTCCGGAATCATTGGCTTTTGAACCACCGATATTTATGGTGTCAATTCCAAGACTAGAAGACGAACAAAGTTGGCCTTCATTTGTGGCTGGATCAAGTGTTAAAGTACCAGCAGAACCAGTCCCCTCAAATGCATCATCTGGTGTTGGAACCGTAACTGTAACTTGATTGTTAACGATGATAATCGGTGGATTTGGCGTCAGAAGTCCAAGCGGTTTAATTCCCGGATTACTGCCAAAAAATCCCAAAAGGCATTGATCTTTAACCCGCATCGGCCCAGCAACGGCAAGAGTGTATCCGAATGCATCTCCAAATGCTGCATGACCACTTGGACTTCCGCCACCATTTATAACAAGTGGAGTCCCAATTCCAATTCCAGGACCCACAAATCGTGTAATTGCGGTGACTGGAACTCCTGTGGCTGCCCAAATGTATTCTCGACCTTCTACAACTTTGCTGTACATCTCAGAGACAAAATCAGAAAAAGCTGCCGAAATTGCTTGTGCCCCATCGCAAAGACTCACCACTCCCGCTTTGTCGAAAGTGAGATTGTCCGCGCGGAGAAGTCCTTCAGGATCTCCATTTACGGCATCATTTGAAGGAAGCCAGCCTTTGGGCCAATTTACACGAGTTAGGTTCATTGGTTTTCTGTTACTTCAATTTGGTCACTAACTGCAATTTCAATGTCCGCCGCCTGGGGTTTTTCGACCTCTTCAGACATCGTTTAGATACCTCCTCAGATAGGGAAGAAAATTACTAGTCATTGCAATTGAAATTGTATCAGAGAGTGCAATGCTGTCAGAAAGGAGATTTAATTTTCCAGGGACAGCCAAAGTTGCTTTATCTGATAGCGCAAGCGCATCTGCCGCCGTGGTCGACAAATTTAAGAAAATAGAATTTAATGTATTCGTGGCGGAATCGGAGAGACTCAGGCTGTCAGGTGCAACTGTCCAGCCAGAATTTATACACAGACTGTCACCAAGAGCAAGGGAATCTCCTGTGCCTGGACTATTTGTATTTTGACTAGTTTGGAGATCCCGGAAATTAAGGAGATCAGAAACACTGACACCCAAACCACCAGCATTTAGTTGAACAAAAACTTGGTCAAGAAGAAGAATTCGATCAGGAGTAGCGAATGGGAGGGGAAACGGCAGAGCAAACTTTACTGTGTCAACAGCTACATCAGTAAAGGAAATAGAATCAATTGCAAGAACAGTTAGACCTAAAGTCGGGGCGGCAAGCGTATCTGTTTGGGATAGAACATCTACATTAAGAGTGAATGCAGTTCCCGGCTCAATAAGCTGCAGGGAATCCCGAACTGCAAGTGTATCCGCTACTACAAATGATGTTGCCACCGCCCCGCCTTTTAAGCCTTAATAAATTCGATGAAACTGCCATTCAGTTCAAACTTAAAATCGTTGTGAGCAAGAAGGTATTCGGAGGAGAGTCGCGGGTGAAGATTAAATGCAATTTTCGCACCCGACTTCGCAACACGAATCCATTCTGGCAAGAAACGGTCGATATCCAAAATGCAGTCCGTAACGCATACAAAGTCGAATTCGCTTGATTCGAATGGTAAGTTGTCAAAGGAAACTCTGTAGTCCGCCGCCCGATCATTTTCCTGTGAACAGCGAACAGTGGAATAAGATGTATCTGCAAGCCCAAGTTCAGCGCCAAGCATCAGGCATCTTTTATTTTTGTCGATTCCCTGAAGTCGCATCGGGAGTGAATCTTTTGGTAGAAGATATGCTTTATTTGCGTACACATCCCAATGCTCACAAATTACACTTGCATCACAATAGATTCCCGCCCCAACATCCGCTGCTTTCTTGAGAAAATACAGGTCCTCAGTCCACTCTTCCACTCGATTCTCGCCGTCTAGAAAATTGTCATCTTTGACGGTTTTGAACCAAGGTTCAGGAATCCGCTCGAAAAGTTCTGTTCGGATTAGAGTGCAGTCCATTCCAAGCCCAGTGCAGGGAAAGAACTCCCCAATTTTCCAATCCCAATAAGATCCTTGCCCGTTCCCATCAAACACAAGAGGGGCGGGCGGTGTGGATTTAGAACAGTAGACGCCACCAACGACATCCACGTTTGGGATATTTTCCATTCGATAAATTAACTGTTGCAAAGTGAAAGCGGGCGCCACAACATCGTCACCCAGAAAGAACAAGTATTTGCATCCACGCTTCAAGGCCGCCTTTGCCAATTCATTCCGCGCAAATCCAATTTCCTTACCAAATACGATATTGAAATCGCAATTGAAGTTAATCGGCGGGGACATGGACTTAAAGTTCAAGGCCCATTGCAGAGGGACCGGGCGGCCAAGAGTCGGAATACCAATCATGAGAGCAGGACCGCAATTATGTGCTACTTGTTTTTCCATCAGATTTAAGCCTTTCGAGAGTAGTATTTATCCGATTTAGGCTAGCAAGCATATCCGCTTGGCCTTTCTCCAAATCAACAATTGCATCTGACTGCATGTCCAGCTTATCTTCTATAACTTCGATTCTGGTATCCCGAGTCTCAAACATCAGTTTAAGTTCAGGAACCCGCTGGTAAATAGCATCCAGTTTTGACGAAAGCTCATTTTTGAAGATTTCGATCGTGAGTTTTATCGCTTCCGTTGCCTCTTGTTTGGCAACTTCTCTTGCTTTGTCTTTAATATACAGAGCCAAGAAAAGTCCACACAGAAGGCAAATTGGACCTATAAAAGCAGACAGAACCCCCATAGATTCTTTATCCAGAAATAGTGTAAGAAATCGTAAGGGTATTCGAGGTAGTCTTGCTAAACGAAGTAAACGTAGCGTGTCCCAAAAGAGTAGCAAGATTGGACCCCGAGGTATTGAATAGGCCAACTTCGCCCAAAGTCGTATTTCCCTGTGTGGAATTGAAACTGGCCTGTGCTTGCCAAGATGGTGGATTCAGAGTCAAAGTTGAAGTGACCCAAGTTCCAACTGCAATGCGGAGGACTTCACTTCCCAACAAAACGTCGGCGGTTGTCGGGGCGGTGGTGGAAGTTCCAATTGCAATCCAACCGATTGCTTGTCCGGTTAATTGGTTAACAGTTTGCAGTTGCCCAAGAACCCAACTCCGCCCCTGAGTTACAACCACATTGTGAATCAAACGTTCTTCTACAGTTTTACCATCCAAATCCTGCATTGCAATTCGGAGGCAACCACGAAGACGTACGCAATCGTTCATTTTTAAAACCTCTCTGCTTCAAAATTAGTGGGAAGAATTGGCCTTGGATAACGGTAAGTGTCATTAGACAGACTACCGTCGCCTACAGAATATTTCTTTGCAACAAAACAACCTTCATTGATAGCGCGAAACTTTTCAATCAGAAAATTGTATTTTAGCTGATAAAATTTGCTTGCATTCAGATTTTGTCCGAGTCCTTCGGCGGCAAAGGCTTTCCAGCAGACGTAGGCTTTTGAGATTCGTCTGAGCGCGTATTTCGGGAGAGAAATGGCTGGTTGACTATTTGTGATATCAGGTTCGCGGTAGAAGTCGATAATGCAAGACGGAGAATTAAACTGGGGGGAATAAGGATTGGGTTCTCCAGCAATGGTGAAAGTTTCTCCCGGTGTGGGATAAACTCTGATGTCCCAGGGATTCGTGGGGTGCATCGCATAGTAAAGCGGCCGTGAAAGTGACGTTTCAATGAAACCTCCAACTGTTGCAGGAGTAAGTAAAGTCAATTCTTCCCAAGATTCCGCATCCAAAGTTTTCCCACGCCAAGTAACTCGCCTCACTGTGCGAACGTAGGGCGGTAAAGTGTAAACACTCTGTCCGCGCTGAATTGGAATACATTCACGAACAAAAATACAATTAACGTCAACTGCAATCTGACCAATTGCATCTTCTTCCCAAGCTACAAGTTGTTCGTCAGTCCAGATTGGAGCAGAATTACTCATTTTAAACTCATGTAGCGGTCACGATTTCGCTGATTTCGCATTAGAACACGAAGATTTTCTAAATTATTTATATATGCCTTCAGACCTTCAGTCGCCTTACTGTATTCTTGAGCCTGTTCCCAAAGATCGGCAATCGAGTAAGTTTCAAGACAAGTAATATGCTCATCAGGTAAAGGTATAATCGTATTGTCCGCAAAAGTCGGCGCGGCTGCCCGGTAAAACATGATAAAATTTCCATAGGTCGCTACCGCTGGCTTCTTATAGATCGCCACGTATCGATGAGATATAGGGCAAAAATGATACGGAGTGCCATACGAAACATCCCAGTCAATTCGATCCTGATTGAATTTTTTTAGACTTCCAGGCCAGAGCCATCTACGAATTACTTTGTTGAAAATTGCCACGACACCCACATAATCAGGGCAAAGAGCAAGTAGATCATAATAAGTTGTAAATTGAGTGAAAGGCAATTCCACCGATTTATAAATACACCCGGTAAACGCCGCAATTTCGTCCATACCATCTTGAATCGAATCATTAAGTGATTGATCGTCATAATAGACAGTATTGTTAAAATGCTGTTGGAGTTTTTTGCGGACGTCTACACGAGTGCTCATTTCTATTTTCCGTAAACCTGTGCTATCTGTGCCCCGCGAGCATTCAAGAGTTTTTCGGCATCCGGGCTGTTGGAGTGAACAACATTTCCATTCTTTGAAGCCTTTTTAAGCCCAGGATTGAGTCTTTCGTCGTATGCTCGCCGCGCCACTGCATTTGTGGGGGAAATCGTTTCGCAACCAATGATGTGGGCGGTTTGGAACTTATCCGTAGTTGCAATTGACAAATTCTTTTTTTGGTCCGCCGCCCGCTGGCAGAAGAAAACGTCTTCCGTAAAATTGGTGCCAGTCAGAAACCAAGGGGCCTTGACTTTCTTTAGCAGGGAAGTCCTGATTAAGCAACAAGAGAATCCGATTGCATCCAAACCGTCTTCCCTACGGATAGAACCGTCCTTTCGGACTAGAGATTTATATTCAACGAGACGATTGTTTTTTCTACCCTCTTTAAAACTGAAAAGCATCGGATCGTAGGGATACCCACGAATCAGGGTGATTCCCGCGGCAATGTCTGATTTGAGATCTAGAAGGTGTTTCAATGCGTCAGCGGGAATGAACACATCGTCATCAATAAACCAAAGATATTCGAATCCGCCCTCAATTGCCGCCCGAGCTGCAAAATTCCGCATATTGTCAATCGACATGCGGCGAGGAGAACAGATACCGAAATCAAATTGAGAATAAGATCGACCAAGCCTATAAAAAAGCTGCATATGATTTGAATAAATAGCCTGATTGACTTCAGTGAGAGTATTAATTCCGATTAGTATTTTCTTTTTCATGGTTTTCTTGAGGCGGGTTTGAAGTCCCCGCCCCCAGGAGTTTCAGTAATGGCTGCCAGAATATTTACATCATCCGAAGAAACGCCGCAACCATCTGAGTAACACTCAAAACGGATAGCGACGAAATCGCGGAACCTGCGGCGGAAATCGAAGAGGCGAGAACAGCAGCGGGCATTTGAACAGATGCTCCAACAGATGCAGCAGTCTGAAAGCAATTGGAAACAGATTCCGCTTTGAGTAGAGCACCCGCGATAATGGAAACAAAAGCATCGGTGGAAGCAGCGCGAGTTCGAAGAAGTTTCACATTGGGACAATGCCCGAAAACCTGTGCTTCCCCGTAACCTTTTGCAAGAAGTGCTCCGCCTTTTCCGTCACCTAAACAAACTCCGAAACCTAAAGAAGTCTGTTTGACATCTGCGGCGGTGGCGGGAAGCACAACTGCCAAACCATCTTGCGTCCCCGAATAGCTCATAACTACCGGGGCGCCGACGGGAATTGAATTGGTGGCTTCATCGTTATAGATCACGACAGCCATCAGATCACGTTTATTTCCTACACTTTTCATTCTCATAGAAGTTTATCTCCTTCATTTCTCCGTAATTTATCTCTTACGGCGTAACGAGAGTACGGGCAATCTTTCCAATGACGCCCTGTTTGCGGCGGTTAATGCAAGTCAAGTTACCCATCCAGGCAACGTGACCCACACGGGAATCACCATTTACGGGCTTGAACATTGTCTTACCCGCATCGTCTTTCAGCATGGTGAAATCGGAATCGGATTCATAAATCATCTTGAAGAATTCGGGATTGATGAAATATCCGCTTCCGTTTGTAAGAGTACTGGGATCACCAGCGCCTGCAACCAAAGTCGGCGCAATCGAATTGTAAACATCAGGCACCTTGTCTTCCATGACGATGTGGGCGCCTTTGTAGACAATATTTTCAAAAGGATACGCTTCATCCGTTTTCGCCTGAGTGTACCGATATTTCTGGTAAACGGCGTGAACGAACAATTCATAACTGGTTTCGTCAAAAGTGACCAGTTTCACTTTCCCGCCCGTACCAAGGCTGGCGCGATTGAAAATCTGGTCCACTTCCAAAAGAAAGCCGTCATAAGTCGTGGCGGCGGAAGTGAGAGTTTTGTTTCTCCACCACGTATTGGCGCCTTGGTCAATGTTTCCAACCGTTGTCGTAGTGGTCGGAGTGAAATCAATCAATTCGCCAATCGGTTCAATCGAGGAAGAACCGTTGACAGGAGAAATGTAAGGAGTTTTGAGACTTCCGCCCACCTGATTTGCAGAACCAAAAAATAGAGACTGCGAGAAAAATTCCTGCAATCCCATTTCGGCCTGTTTGATTCGGGATTTGACGAGATCGACCAACCGTTGCTTATTCTGTTTGACTTCTTTCATCGAATAAGCAATTGCAGCGGCACACTGACGCCATTGGAAAATCGCATCCGTAATGCCGTCAGCGGGAACCGTCGAAAGTTCATCGTATCCATCGTAGGAATCGGCGCCTTGCAGACCATACATCAAAGGAACCTGAATGTACGTTCCGCCGTCTTGGGATTCGTAAAGTTCCTTCTGAATAATATCAAAGAAGAAAGCATTCGTTGCCCCAATGTTGTCGATCAGTTCTTTTCTGTACGCCGCCAGAGAAAGACCGAAAAGTGAGTCTAGATTTACGGTTACCTGCGAAGGAGCAGACGAACCGCCGAAAGTTACGCTCATTTATTATCCTTTGGTTAGCTCTTTGAGAGCGAAATTGACCGATTCATTCAAGTTCATTTTTTTATCTGGCAATTTGGAATCGGTTCCAGCTGCACTACCAGAGCGAAGTCTTTCAGGCGCGTTTCCCGCATTCTTTCGGATACGATCCGCAGTTTTCTTTGCGGAAGTCTGCTGAGATTCGGTCACAGCGATGCTGTAAAGACGACGAATGTATTTCTCAACGGACATTGTACCGATAGGAATTTCTTCGCTAAGTGAAGCCATTTTGGATTCAAGCCTTTTGCTTTCACCCTTTGTTTCGCGCGCCAACTTCTCATAAGCAGTTGTAACATCGCGTTCCACTTGTGATTGGCGAATCTCTTGAAGACTCGCTTCATGCTCTTCGCGCTGGATTTCCAGGGCGGATTCGAAAGCCTTCCCTAATTTGGGGGCTAAGAACTTGTATTCATCACCGAGCGCTTCTGCAACAGCATCAGTAATGGTTTTCCTTACTTCTTTAACTTCCGCTTTTGTAGATTGCGGAGTCAAATGCAAACCAGCTTGGGCGGCAAGCGCTGCAATAATCGGCCCGGCGGTTTTCGGATCTCTCAACGCGAGATAAAGACGTTTCGATTCGTCAAGTTGAGCTTCATCCAATTCGCCGTCTTCAACGCCGTCTTCGCCGCTTTCATCTTCTGAGTCTTCTACTTCAACCTCGACAGTGGGTTCCCCAGTAGTTTCCTGAGCGGGCGCCTCGCCTGTAAGTTGCTTTTCGGCGTCCGCAATTGCAGTCTGTAAACTAGTGTCAGCCATTGAAATTCTCCTTAAGCAATACGTTGGTAATCAGAATACATGGGCCTGATATATTGGTTAAAATATTGACCTCGACTCCCTGAATTATTGAATTCTGCAAAGAGCCAAGGTTCAATTCCGTAGTAAATGTAAGACCCACGCTTCACAAAATGGATCGTCATTTCGTAATGTTCCGGGTCATATTCTAAATCCGACACACACTCTGATTCGTGCGGATGTGGAGTGAGCTGTTTGGAACTGAAATTTTCCCGTAATTTAAAATATGGATGTGCCATACTTAGCCTGCCTGTTGCGCCATTGGGAGAACTTTAGCAAGCTGATTTTGAATCTGTTGTCCCTGCGGCGGAGTTGCCTGTTGATTAATTTGCTGTCCGGCATTTCCATTTTGCATTGGACCCATTGCCGCCCCGGCTTGTTGCTGAAGTTGTTGCATCCGAGCAAATTCCATGAGAAGTGCCATCTTCTGGAATTCAGCAATTGTCTTTTCATTCCGGTATCCAATACGAACTGCAATTTCACGCACAAGATAAGGACTGAAAGCAACCATCGGGAATTGAGTAAGAGTAGACAGAAATTCGAGCAGTTTTTTCTTCTGATCCGCCTGTTCTGTCTGTGACATAGAAGTAAGATCTACGTCAATTTTAAAATCGTAGCCATCTTTCAAGTCCTCGGCGGTGACGTATCGCATCGCAGCTTTGCGAGTCTGAACAACACCTAGAAAATCTTCTGTTCCTTCCGGGGCGGAAAGCTCAACGAGCATTTTCCCCGTAAATTTTTCATTGACAATAATAAGAATTCCACGACCAATCTGACAAGCCCAATTTACAATCCGGTCCCGTTCTTTTGTTTCCCGCAATGCGGATCTCTGATTAACGATTTGTGCCTGAGTTGCTGTCGTTCGATCCGCAACGCCCCGACTATCGTCAGAAGTACCAGAAATTCGATTCAAATCGTCTGCACTTGTGGCGAGAGATTCGTTTAGAGCGGCACCGAGATCTGCATTTTGAATTGGCGAGATACTTTCAGGTGCCTTGACTTTAATAAGGGCGCCATCTGGTCCAGTTTCGAATTTCTCAATCTCTTCGTCATCAATTCGCCCCTCCACAATTTGGAATTTCCGCACAAATCGGCGGCGGTGGGCACGCAACATTTCGCGTGTTTCATTAAACTCATCTTGAGGGGAAAGCCAGTGAAAGGCGGGCGGTATTGGATAAAAACCTCCGGTGCGAAGGCGTTTATCGGGACGCAAATCGTACAAATTGAGGTGTTTAAATTCTTTCTGGAACACCGTAACACAGGGAGAATCGACAATAAGCAGACGATTTATGGATTTTAGGTCCCAAATATGCCAGAGTTTGACTGAATTCCGGCCACCGCTCCGGTTTTCTAATGAATCGATACTAACTTCCCGGTCTGCTTCGTAATCTGAACCCTGAATATTAGCAATTTTATCCCGATTCATCAATTTCGGGAGAGCAAGTAGCTCATCTCTATCTACATATTCGTAATATCCACACCATCCGCACCTGTTGAGATACTTGTGATCATTACCACCGATAATAAAAGTCCGGGCGGGAATGTGCTTGATGTAAACCCGCTCGTTAACGGGAATTTCAGGCGGTTCTTGGACAATTCGGAATGAATCTCTGTTTCCGTCCCTTTCAACATCTTTACCAAGTAGCGGTTTCGGCGCATTAGGATTTATAATCCAATCGGCTGAATAGCCAACTTCTACGAGTCCAAAGGCAAAGAAGGACTCTTTGTATGCTTGCTCCAATTCATCGGTATAATTTAATTTGCTGTCATTTACAATTTGATTTAGGGTATCTTCCTTGAGCTGGGCGGATGCGGCTGCCGCTTCGAGATCCCACTCATTCCCTTCACGGGAGGAAACTACATACTTAGGGAAAGTAGGAATGAACTCAGCAATCTTAATCTGGATGGTTTCGTAGATCTTATTGATTGTGTAAGGAGTGTAACCAGCGTCGGCGGCGAACTTCCATTGGAAACCTTCGTAATATTTTTGGAGAATATTTACCTTAAAGAGATGCTCCCACGCCTCTTTGTAACGCTTCGCAACACTAATACGCTGCGACCAGATTGTATCATCTACTCTTTGACGGGGCATTTTCTCTCGCTAGTTCGACATCGCCTGAATTCTTTGATTCCCACGCTTTACCATCATTTGATACCATTTTATAGATCGTTCTGGAACTTTTCGTTTCGGGAGTGATTTCCCCCCGCCATGAGCGGCAACTGCATATCGAACACAATCGTAAGCGTGATCGGCCACGGACTCTTCTCGATCATCACAGAAAATTTGTTTTCCGTCAACGTAGCCAAGAGATTTCCGTCGTTGAGACTGGAGTTCTTGAATTGCATGATAACAGCCATTTGAATATTCAGAAGATTTCTTGATAAAATAAATCCCAGGGGCGGGAGATATCATCGTAGTAGGATGTTTGTGAATGTTCCCCGCCCTGAGAAGTTCATTGATTCGGTTCCGGGTTGCAAATTCGTTGTTGTCCCCTGGAATCCAACTCAGGGGAGGACCATCAATTCCCTTATCCATGTATTCGTCAGATGTGGTCCAAAAACTTCCGTCCTTCTGCCCGGTCTTTTTAAAAATTTGGGGATCAGCGTAATTTCCACTGTACTTTTCAGTCCCAGAAAGTTCAGAGATGGCGCGGCGGTGATAAGATATCGGTTGACCGGGAACGTAATATTCGCGATAAAATATGAGATTGCCATCCAGAGCGGCAAGCCAAAGACAACTAGTAGGGCTGGCATCACCGTGATCCAGAATTCGAAATAGATTCCCTCGCCGTTCGATTCTTTCCATTAGTTCTGGGGAATAATCTAAAAGGCTGGCAGAGTCTAATCTGTGTATTTGGGCTGAAGAAATCCCCCACTGACCTCTAATATATTTGTCAACCCATTCAGAGTCATGACTAAGGGCTTCTTCATAAGTTTCCTTACTTCCGAGTTCGGGGTCCCACTCTCCCTCACAATAGAAGAAATTAGGTCTACGTTCCAGCGAATCGGGGTGGAACTTTCTAAAGATATAGTGAAATTGGGTGTCTGGGTTACAGAGCAACATATTATATGATGGGGCGATTCGCTTGCCAGTCTTAGGATTCGTTGGCCATTCAGGATAGTTATCAAGGAGCTGCGATGGAATTTCAGCATTGTCCCATCGGCCGATTCTACCATCAAGAACATCGAATACCTTCTCTTCTGTTTCCTCCGCCTGATCTACCAGAGCGGAATTAATTTCAAGTCCACGAAGTGTCGACTCGTCTACCTTATCGAGATGGAGCCAATAGATTACGGAGCGATTGATAAATTCGGTAAAGCCATCTTGTTCGTTGTGGCGCTGGATAATTTCTTTGGGGCAGATTTTGAAAAATGTTTGCATCGTCGTCTTTTTCAGATCGGCGAATGTCTGCCGCGCGATTGCCATGCGATAATTTGGAAATGTACTCAACAGAGTGAAAGCTTTCAGGCAACCAGAATAAGTTTTGCCATTGTTAAATCCGCCTGAGAAACACTGATTGCGCGCGGTTGAGTAATAAAACTTTCGCTGCGCCGGATTTGCGAATTTAACTGTTAGGTCCATGAGTTTAATTCCGGGCGGAAAAGAAGGTGGATGACTCTCCCGCCCGGAAATCAGCTATTCAGTTACCGGAGGAGAAAACTAAACAGCTGGAGGTGGGGGCGGCGGAGGTGGAACAATTGGCGCCGCTTTAGCTGCAATTGCCTGGAGAACTGAAACCTGGGCGGTTGAGGCATCCGAAGTTGCCTGCAATTTGGTTGCGAATCCCTGTAACTGTGTAACCTGCGCATCGGTCAAAGCAATTCCAGGTTGAATCTGCTTTAGAAGTGCATCAAGTTCCGTAGAAATAGTTTGATCCACCGTCGCAATTGTCGCCACATTCGAAGCGATTGCATTTGTGGTGGTATCGATTTTACCCAAGAGATCTGTCAATTCCTGTTCCGTCAAAGCCATTTTGTTAACTCCGGTTTGTATCGAATCTATTTTCGCTTCGATTCGAGAAAGTTGAGTTTGGCTACCGCCGCCCAGTCCGCCCGACAGACTTTCCAAAAGCGATTGAAGTTTGGGGTCCAAAGAAACGGTAACAAAAATTTGCATAAGACCGCGCCTACTTGGCTTTCTTCTTAAAAATTCCAACAGCATTGAAAGTTGCCACAATTTGAGAGATAAGATTAATTACTACAGGGGCAAGAGCGGCGCCGGCGGCAACTGAATCCAAAACCAATTGTGCTTTGGTGTTTCCGGCAAGTGTAGGGGCGTTTTTCTCTACCGCCAGAACTCCGTTGAGAACGGCGCCAATAATTGCGAGCGGCAAAGAAGTCGGGGCGGGGGCGGGAGTCGGATCAGGAGTCACGGGAGTGGGAGACACAATCTTTATTTTCCTTTCTGGGCTTTCGGGGCTTTCTGAGAAGAAATCCGCTTTGCAAGATTCTTGCGCGGCGTTGAGGCAAAATCGTGTAGTTGCTGGTGGGACATCTTAAGAAGTCCGCGGTTCCGCTTGTAGAGTTTATCGGGATGGTGCTCCGCGATAGCCATTGCAATTTGTTGAACTTGGGATTTACTTGGCACCAAGAACTCTCTTTAAATTCGGGTTGTGTTTCTTTGCCGCTGCGGAAGCGTTTCGAGTGCGGGCAGCCAAAATTGCGCCTGCAACTTTTTTCGAATAGCCTTCCCGCTCAATCTTGCTCTGGACATTTTTGAAACCAGGGTGTTTCATTCTTTACCCTTCCCCTTCTCACCTTTTTCAAAGTGAGCGACAATGTGGGCCAGCATTTCCTTGTGGTTTTTGAAAGCGTGTTTTGGGTTTGGATAATCATCGGAATAATGTTCAACAACATATCCGCCATTTTGAGCTTGTTCAACAGTAACTCGCTTCGGCCGTTTAGCCTGGGCTGCTTTGTGCTTTGCTATTTCTGATGCAGAAATCAGTGGCATTTTTACTCCTTAGGGTAAGGTTAATTCCTCTCCATCCAAATCTGGAGATTTTTCGACCAGGAACATTGCGAGTTCTTCAGTCATCTCAGAAACTGAAAGTCCAATTTGAGCGTTGTCACGGGCAAGGTCCCGGCGGTGGAGAGTCCTGAAAACGGCTGCTTGAATATCTTTCGGGTCCATTTAGTTTTCACTCACAAAATTTTATTAAATCAATTTCGATCTTCAGGTGCATCGTTTGAGGAATTCCATCTAAAGAATATTGATGACCCTCCGCGCGCACGATAAATCCACTTGTCGGCGCAGAGGAGCATGCATCTTCCACAATCTCCGCTACCTTGTTCTTGATGTTTTGTTCCGGTTGAGCCATTTCCGGGATATTAGAAAACTGATTCTTGAGCGAACGACCAACCGCCTCGCCCTTACCCATTGCTGATACCGACCAACTCATCGTCTTTTCTCCTTAGCCCTCTGCGTGCAAATTTTCCATTTTGTCCAGATCCACTACCGCCGGGCGAACGTAGACGAATCGGAAATTCATGAAGTCACAATGCTTTTTCGCCCGCTCCGCAATGACTTTCATATCGGTAGAGGAGTGGTAAAAAAACAAAAATTGTGGATGGGGATTTGCACCTTGCCTGTAATACAGGATGTAAAGAATTTTGCCTGCCAGAGTGGGCAACATCTGTGCGGTGTTTTCAAGTGGGGCGGTGGCCATATTTACCTCGGAATTAGAATAGGGTTACAGCTGGAAAATTCAGAATCGATAATATTGATAGTGACGTTGAAATTGGACCTCTCATCTTTTGAATCCAGAAGTCCGTTGAGTTGCAGGGCAGCTTTCGTGGCTTGAAATCGAACAGCATCGGATTCCGCCGAACGCATTTGGGAGGAGAGGTTGCACAGAACCTCATCAGCGGTGAGATTGTTTTTTTCGAGGAGATTAGAAAGTTCGGACGTGTGGCTTTGGGGGCGGGCGGGCGGCGGAGTCTCAGCTTTTAAAACTTCGTAAATTTGTTTCGGGTTTAGGAGTGCCATTGGGAACCCTCCGGGCCTTGCGGCTTCGGCTTTTCCGTCTTTTCCGCTGGCGGATTTACTCGCAGGGGCGAAGCGGAAAGGCGGCGAATTGCATACTCTTCAAGTTCCTTTTCTTTTGAAACTTTCTTCATTTGCAATCCGCCTTGGAAGTTCAATCGATTCACCAGTACAGCAACAGTTGGGGTCATTCTAGCACGAGCGGCGAAGAATGTCAAATTGCTTACGCTGCAAGTCCTTACATACCAGCGGGTTGCCGGCCTGCCGGGAGGCCCCCAAGACTATACTCAAGTATAGCGGTTAGAAAATAAAAAAATTATTTTTTTGAAAAACTAGACTCTTGGTCCTACTTGTAGTCTGTTTTGTGGGGGTTCTGATTGCGCCTGCGCGGCATCTCCAACTTTCAGATAAATTCCTCCATTTGACTCGCAGAGGCCGGGAAGCTCTGTAAGCCCTTTCATCTTCCGGTATTCAAAATATTTCTCAGCCACGTGTCTCCCGCCTGGCGCTCCGAGAATTTTATATATTTTTGTCAGGTGGAATTTAACGGTCACGAGTTTTACTCTTAAAAGCCTAGCGATTTCCGCTTGCGGCAGATTACTTAACTTTAATTGTAGAATACGGTGTTGGTGTGGGTTCATTTTTTCCTTTCTTTATGGATGGTTTTAAAATTCCCAGGGATGTACGTTGTTCTAGGCGCCGACTCCGGGACTTTCCCTAGGGGATTTCGGGGAGTACCCGTGGCCTAAGGGAAAGACCCGAGAAAAAGTCGCCTGTGGAAAACCTGTGGAAAAGCTGTGAATACACCTGTGGAAAGTGTACTCTGAAAACGCTTACACACACGTTAGTGGCCAAACTCATTAGAAGGCCACCATTGCGCCGATTTGTGAATCTGATACCAATACATGTCTGGAAAATCAATGCAACCACGGGCTTAATTTAGCGCTACGAATCGAAATAGCAAGCGAATCAGAATGCATCTCAAACCTGGTCAGTAAGTACTCACTAACTTAAAAAATGCGACAAAAAAAACCCCCGGAGGGGTTTAGGACTTCAGCAAGCGAATCCAAGTCAGCGAGCGCGAATCGTACCGTCCGCACCAATTAACCATTTCATCGTACTCCGCTGCGTCGAAGGTCCGGCAACCCTCCAGGCGTAGAAAGGTTACATTATGGTATCCCCGAATGGTTTCAATCGTTCCAGTCGGAAGATAGGTGATGCGAGATTCAATCAGAGATCCCGCACGTTGATCGAACAGATCACGCATGGTGTTCATTTCCTCGATCCAAGGTTCCATTACTTCACGCTCCAGTGAAAGTATCCAGCGACGATCAGCGAAACACAGAAGAGGGCGAGCATTAGAACGCCTCCTGGTTGAAAGGTTTGACTTCTGTCACATCCCACATCTTACCCGAACCGTATTTCATTCGCACATTGTTTGCACGGTCAATACGGACCGAATTGGTGTAATCGTCAGCGCGTAAAACGATGTGGATCGTCTTTCCGTCGCGAGTAAGAGTTACTGTATATCGTCTATCCATGTAGATATAATAGCAAAAAGCCCAGTACTTGAAATCGGGGACAAACCCGACTCAAGTACTAGGCTCAACGAAACCGCCGGAAAAAACTTGCCCTTACTTGCGGAGCGCTTCGACGGCGGCGGGATTCGACAGAACGAAGTCGATAGCCGCCTGCTTCGCCGCCGACTTCTTCTCGCGATTTGCTTTCTGTTCTTCCGCCGTCATCTTGGTGCCGCGCGGCAAATCCGGGAAGCCGAACATCATTTTGGCGATGTTCAAAACCGTTGCGCTGAGTTGAGCCGACTTTTCTTCGCTGATCGGAGTCCCGC
>Ga0306924_10000924_pt1 | contig 25938 bp, 26 predicted proteins | sample sta12Can44000111_FD_203756 | JGI IMG/M metagenome (GOLD analysis project Ga0306924, IMG submission 203756) | Lab enrichment of tropical soil microbial communities from Luquillo Experimental Forest, Puerto Rico - statanox.12C.anox.44.000.111 (v2)... | ecosystem: Environmental > Terrestrial >... | reverse complement strand
TGCGCTGCGGCGAATCCGTGAGTTTTGGCAACCGTCGAACCGCTTGGCGAGCAGAAGGGCGTTACTTATCGCTTGGTCGATATGATGTAGACGATGTCCGCCGCACGACCGCTTTGACCTCATAAGCGGACTTAATCGGATCACGTCGTGATGTCTGCGAGGTGCCAACAGCGGCTGTGAGCAATCGCAGCAAGGCAGCCCTTATTCGATCACCTCGTCAGCGACGGTGAGCAGCGACGCCGGCAGGGTAAGGAGGTTATGTGTGCTCGCCGCCCGGCAGGATAAAGGACCGCAATGGCGCAAGATCGGCATTGAGTTCATCGATCCGCTGCTCCAGCCACTCCACCTGCGCATCGGTCACTGTCATGCGCGCGCCGCCGGGCCCTTTCTCCGACAGGCATAGGTCAGCCTCGACGTCGAACAGATCGTTCTGGACGCGGGCCAGCATGGCTTCGAGCGCGCGCGCGTTGCCGAGGTGGAGCCGCACGATGCCGATCACCGCGTTGACCTCGTCCAGCGTGCCGTAGGCGCGGATCCGCAGATCGTACTTCTTGCGCCGGGCGCCGCTGCCGAGGGCAGTCGTGCCGTCATCGCCGGTGCGTGTATAGATCTTGTTGAGAACGACCATCGCGGCGCCTTATTTGCCGATCGCCCAGATGGTCAGCATTATGACGATGATCGCGATGAATTGCAGCAGCACGCGAAGCCTCATCAGCTTCTGCGATCGATGCGGCGAGCCGCCGCGCGCCATGTTGTGTAGTCCGAGCCGCAGCACCACGGCGACTGCGCCGATCGCAATCGGGACGAGGGCGTAGATCAAGAATTCGCTCATCCGCTAACCTCTATCACCCTCGACATGGCGAGACCATCGCCTGACTTTCAATTCCCGGCGGCCATCAAATTCGCGGCATTTGAAATGACGGACGCGGCGCGTACCATCGCTCTGTCGCTCGCTGGATCAGCGCCAATGCCTCTTCATCTCGCCGGTCGACGATCATGAGTGCGCGCGTCCTGGTGCTCGGCGCCGCCGGGCGGCTCGGCCACGCGGCGGCGGAGGCATTCCGCGACGCCGGCTGGAGCGTCGCGAGCCTAGTGCGACCGGGCAACGCAAGCCGCGCACCGGCCGATACCGAGATCGTGGAAATCCACGCGCTCGACCACGCCGCGGTCGCTAAGACGGCGGGGGGCGCCGACGTCATTTTGCACGCGCTCAACCCACCTTACACGGACTGGTCACGCCTGGCGCTGCCCCTCGCCTATTCCGCCCTGACCGCGGCGGAAACGACAGGCGCCACACTGCTATTCCCCGCCAATCTCTACAATTACGGCTCGCCGCTGCCGTCGGTGATCGACGAGGCGACGCCCATGCGGCCGTCATCGCGCAAGGGGCAGCTGCGCGTGGCAATTGAAGATCGCATATCGGAAGCGGCCGAGCGCGGCATGCGTGTCATCATTCTGCGCGCGGGCGATTTTTATGGCAGCGGGCGCGGGTCGTGGTTCGATCTCGTGGTCGCCAAAGAGGCCTCCCGCGGCTGCGTCACCTATCCCGGATCGCTCAACGTGTTGCACGAATGGGCTTATCTGCCCGATTTCGCGTCCGCGCTCCTGCGTCTTGCCACCATCCGTGAAACGCTCCCAGCGCTCGCGAGCTTCGGCTTTCCCGGCCACGCCGTCACCGGCCGCGAATTGACGGCCGCGATTGGTCGAACGATGCACGGCAAGCCCGAGGTCAAACGCATGACATGGTGGCTCATTCATGCGCTGCGGCCGATCGTGCCGCTTTGCCGAGAGTTGTCCGAAATCGCCTATCTGTGGAACGAACCGCATCGCATCGATGGTAGCAAGCTCGAGGCGGCGATCGGCGAGATCCCGCGCACCCCGCTTGACCTCGCCGTCGCACGCGCCCTACAGGACCTCGACGCGCTCGGTTAAAACCGCAGCTGCCGCATCAGCGCGAAAGGGACAGGAGACAACTCACGATGATCGTCGATTTCCAGCACCACTTCACGCCGCGTGAGTTGATGCCGAAGGATTTCGGCCGGCGCAAGATCGTCTCCTACGACGGGCACGGCGCGCCCAGCTTCATCCTGCACTGGATGCTGTTCGACCTCGACGAGCATATCCGCATGATGGATGAGGCCGGCATTGACGTCGCGTTCCTTACCAGTGCTGCCGGCATGTGCGCCGATCTCGACAAGTCGCGCCTGTGCAACGAGACTGCGAAAAAAGCGGAACGCGATTATCCCGGCCGCTTCATCGGCGCCGCGCATGCCAACCCCCTTGGCGGCGGGGAGGCTTTACGCGAGCTAGCGCGCTGCAAGGACGAGCTCGGCTTTCCGGGCGTAGTGATCACGTCGGAGACCAACGGCCTTTATCTCGATGCAGCGGAATTCGAGCCGTTCTGGGCCGAATGCGCGAGACTCGGCTTGTTCGTTTTCGTCCACCCCGCCCTGAAGCTGAATCAGACCCAGCAGTTCGACGGCTACGACATGGCCCGTTCGGTCGGGCGGGAATTTTCGCTGGTAATGGCGACGATTCGGCTGATCAACGCCGGCGTGTTCGATCGGCACCCGACGCTGACGGTGCATATGTCGCATCTGGGCGGCGGGCTGGCCTCGCTGCTCGGCCGTATCCGTTCGTATCAAGACAAAGATTTCTGGGGGACTGCCGACAATGCGCGCCACGGCAAGAAGCCGAAGCGCGATTTCGATCATTACCTGCAGCACAATATGCTGTTCGACACGGCGGGCTTCTGCGGGGCCATGGGCGCGGTACGCGGCGCGTTGATCGAGATTCCGGCATCGCGCATCGTCTTTGCCACCGATTACCCGCAGGAAATTCGCGAACGCGCGGCGGTGCGCGATTTCGTGACGGAGCTGCGCGCACTCGGCAAGGCGGGAGAGGCGATCCTGTCCGGCAACGTCGACAAGCTCTTAAAGCAGCCCGCAAAGGCAGCGTGAGCCGGATTGTTTATCCCGCGAGATGCTCCTCGATCTCGTGCACGGGAAGCCTGACGAGATCCTTGTCGATTTCGGCGCGCACAGCGGCGCGCAGATTGTGGGAATAGGTTTGGCGCAGCACGCCGAGCGCGCGCGGGGGTGCGACGAGGATCAGCGATTTGGCCTGCCCGGCATTCACCGCCGCGTTGAGGCGCTCGGCGAGCCTGCGCAAAAACCTGTCTTCCTCCTGAGCGTGCCAATCGGTCTGCTCCATTGAGCTGCGTTCGGTTCCCACCGAGCTGAAGGCGCGGCCCGGCGCATCGGTTCCCAACTCGTGCGTCTTCGGGTCGGGATGCTCGTGAACTTCCCTGGTCTTGAGATTGAGAAACTTCTCGTCCCCGGCATTCTCCAACACCAGGGCCTTCTTGCCGTCGCAGACGATGACCCAGTCGCCATGCCGTATTTTGATCTTTTGCATGCGATGCCTCTGAGGTCGGACTTGCGGTCGACGTTTTTCCGATCGACGTCCGTCGAGCAAACGCCGCAGAGCCGATTCAGTTGCCCGCTGAGAGCAGCCGCCGCGCAATGACCTGCGCCTGAATCTCCGCCGCGCCTTCGAAAATGCTGAGAATGCGCGCGTCGCAAAGGATGCGGGAGACGGGAAACTCGAGCGCAAAACCGTTACCGCCGTGAATTTGCACGGCATTATCGGCATTGGCCCAGGCGACGCGGGCAGCCAAGAGCTTGGCCATGCCGGCCTCGAGATCGCAGCGCTTCCCCGAGTCCTTCCGCCGCGCCGCGAAATAGGTCAGTTGGCGCGCGATCATGATTTCAACCGCCATCATCGCGATCTTGTCGGCGACGCGAGGAAAACTGATGATCGGCCCGCCGAATTGCTGGCGCTGCTGGGCATAGGCGAGAGCCTGCTCCATGGCCGCTTGCGCCACGCCGATCGCGCGCGCCGCGGTTTGAATGCGCGCGGATTCGAAGGTCTGCATCAGCTGACGAAATCCCTGTCCTTCGACGCCGCCGAGCAGATTCTCCGCCTTCACCTCGAAGCCGTCGAACGCGATCTCGTACTCCTTCATCCCGCGATAGCCGAGCACCTCGATCTCGGTGCCCGACATGCCTGCGATTGGAAAGGGATCATCCTCCGTGCCGCGGGGCTTCTCCGCCAGCAGCATGGACAGACCGCGATAGCCGGGCTCGCTCGGGTTGGTGCGCACGAGCAGTGTCATCAGATCAGCGCGCACGGGGTGCGTGATCCAGGTCTTGTTGCCGTAAACCTTATAGAGGTCGCCCTCCCGCACCGCCCGTGTCCTGATCGAGGCCAAATCAGAGCCGCTGTTGGGCTCGGTAAACACGGCCGTTGGCAACACCTCTCCAGCGGCGAGCTTCGGCAACCACCAGCGCTTCTGTTCCTCGGTGCCGCTGCCGATGATCAACTCTGCGGCGATTTCAGAACGCGTGCCAAGCGAGCCCACCCCGATATAGCCGCGCGAGAGCTCCTCCGAGACGACGCACATCGACTCCTTGCCGAGCCCGAGGCCGCCATGCTCTTGCGGGATGGTGAGGCCGAACACGCCGAGCTCCGACATCTGCGCAACGACGTCAAGGGGGATGTAGCTGTTGGTGCGGTGCCAGTGCTGCGCCCGGGGTGCGACCTCGCTCTCCGCGAACTTTCGCATCTCGTCGCGGACCGTCGCCAGCGTCTCGTCGAGACCGCAATTGCCGACCGTCGCATCATGATGGGACCGCATCAGTTCGACGAGACGGGCGCGGTGCCCGGCCTGGCAGGTCGCGAATGCGCGCAGCGGGTCTGCCGGGCGGGCGGCGACCGCCTCCGCAGCAAGCCCCAGATCGGCAGGACGCACGATCTCGCCTTGACTCATGGGGATGCCACCTTGAATCTGGGCGAGATATTCGCCGATCCCAATCCGCACGAGCAGTTCCTCGACCTCGCCTAATGTGCCGTTCGCATGCATCCGCTCGGCATAGGCCGCGAGTTGGCGCACCGACTCGGCGTAGGTCGCAAGCCAGGCGAGGCCGTGCGTGGCGCGCTGCTCGCGATCGAGCAGGGCGTCGACCATCTCGTCATCCACCGTGACGCGCTGGCGCACCGCCGCCGTTGCGTTCGCGAGCAACGCCTCGACTGCCTCGCTCGCCCGCCTTGCCTGCGTAATCAGCTCGACCTCGGCGTCGCGACGTTGCGCTTTGTCCAGCACGACGATTCTCCTCGATGACGCCAACGCATTGCGCGGACCGGTGCCGCTTTAGCAGTCCCCGCAAGCTTGCAGAGCCTCCCGCAAGAGTACGCGTGCAGTGCACAAAAGCAACGCCGGAGCGGCCGGTCGGGGGGCCGCGCGTTTGCACGGCGGCTGCTGCAATATTGACCAGTTGGAATGAGACTGACTGATTGCGATAAGGCGGACTGGACGTCGGGCACAGATACGAGATTGAACGCTGCGATGCGACGAGCCTTCAACATCGCCTCCGACGCTTACTGGCGTTTTCTCGCCGACGACGGCTGGGCAATCGCAAGCCACATTGCGCTTTCCGCGCTAATGGCGATGTTCCCGTTTTTCATCGTGCTCACCTCGCTTGCCGGCGTCTTCGGCTCGGGCGATCTCCCCGACGAGGTGGCGAAGCTGATGCTCGCGACCTGGCCGGATGAGGTCTCGGTTCCGATCGCACGGGAAATTCATGACGTACTGACAACCACGCATCCCGGCGCCCTCACGGTGGGCGCGGTGTTCGCCATTTTTTTCGCTTCGAGCGGGGTCGAGAGCCTGCGGATCGGTCTCAACCGTGCCTATGGCATGGTCGAAACGCGACAATGGTTTCTGCTGCGACTCGAATCTATCGCTTACGTGCTGGTCGCCGCAGTGGGGTTGCTGGCTTTGGGCTTTTTCATCGTGCTAGGGCCGCTCATATTCCGCACCGCGTTGCGATATGCGCCATGGCTGGAGCCGCTCGAAGGCACGTTCACCTTTTTCCGCTTTGCCATCGCGGTCGTCGTCCTCACGATCGCGCTCTTTGTCGCACACAAGTGGTTGCCGGCCGGCCGCCGCCGGGTTGTCGAGATTCTGCCCGGCATCGTCGCAACCTTGGTCTTGTGGCTCGTCGCCGGCATCGCCTTTGGCCGGTACCTCGCAGAGTTCGCGGTCACCTATGTGAGCTACTATGCAGGGCTCGCTTCCGCCATGATCGCGCTGGTCTTTCTGTATTGGACGGCGTCGATCTTCGTTTATGGCGGGGCGCTCAATGCGGCGATTGCTCGGCCGCGCTCCGCAGCCGCCGCAGCGGTTGCCGATATCTGAGCGTGGTTGTCATCCCGGGATGAAATCGACGTGCGAAAGCGAACCGAACAGCCGAACAGGCGGCGGCTCGAAGCAATAGCGTAATGCGCACGACGCCGGGGCGACCACGCCGCTCGCATCCTTCGTAAGCAAAAAAGGCCGCTCCGCCTGGAGCGGCCCCTCGCCTTGCTACGCTACCGTCCGTGCAGCGACGAATATCACCCGACGTAAGCGACCCGCTGCTGCGCCTCGGCCTCGGCTGCCGTCGCCGGCTGCGCCGGCAACTGCAACACGGTCGCCTCTTGACCCTCGACGAGTTCGGTCAGGAGCACGGTCTGTCCATCCGGAAACTCGAGCGCATCGTGGTGCACCCGCGGCTGGTCCTTGTTGACCTGCCGAAAGATCGCCGTCTGGTAGGCCATCCTGCGCGCACCCAAGCCGAGGAATCCGGATGCGGTGCATGCGACTTCGCGAGAAAACGCAAGCTCCGTTCCCGGAAGCACGCACACTGCCGTGGTGGCATCTTCCTGGGCGGCAAATCCGCGCGTACCGGTACCAAAGTTGCGCGTCGTGAGCTTGTCGCCGACTCTGGCAGCACGCGACTTAACATTATGCAGGCTGTAGTCGCACATGGTGAGGACTCCTCTTTCAAGCCCCCCGTACGTGCACTGCGCTATTCGAAGCAACAAAGGTGCCAATCTTGTGGCAGAGGCGGAAAGAACGGTTATGCCGCCTGCGACGTCGCGCCCGCCTCGATTACGTCGTCCAATGTCCTCAGTCCCGTGCGTGGTGCGTTGACCAGCACTGCCATATTGCCGGGCGGATGCCGATTGGTTCGCATCAATTCGTGCGCGTGCGGAATCCTCGTCCAGGGAAAGACCTCGCTCATGCAGGGATCGATGCGTCGATCGAGCACGAACTGGTTCGCCGCCGAGGCCTGTTTGAGATGGGCGAAATGCGAGCCCTGTATGCGCTTTTGCCGCATCCAGACATAACGCGCGTCGAGGGTGAGATTGTAGCCCGAGGTGCCGGCGCAGAATACCACCATGCCGCCGCGCTTCACGACCAGGCAGGAGACCGGGAAGGTCGCCTCGCCGGGGTGCTCGAACACGATGTCGACATCGCGCTTCCCCGTGATGTCCCAAATCGCCTTGCCGAACCTACGTGCCTCCTTCACCCAGGTGTCGTATTCCGCCGTGCCGACTTTCGGCATCTGGCCCCAGCAGGAAAACTCCTTCCGGTTGATCGCGCCCTTGGCGCCCAGCTGCATCACATAGTCGCGCTTGCTTTCGTCCGAGATGATGCCGATGGCGTTGGCGCCGGACGCGGAAGCAAGCTGCACGCCGAAGACGCCGAGACCACCGGAGGCACCCCACACCAGCACATGGTCGCTCGGCTTCATGATGTGAGGCGGATGGCCGAACAGCATGCGGTAAGCAGTGGCAAGGGTCAGCGTGTAGCAGGCTGCTTCCTCCCAGGTCAGGTGGGGCGGCTTGGGCATGAGCTGACGCGACTGCACGCGGCAGAATTGTGCGAATGATCCGTCCGGAGTCTCGTAACCCCAAATACGCTGCGAGGGCGACAGCAGAGGGTCGCCGCCGTTGCAATCCTCATCATCACCGTCGTCTTGATTGCAATGGACGATAACTTCGTCGCCGACTTTCCAACGGCGAACCTTCGAGCCACACGCCCAAACGATGCCTGACGCGTCGGAGCCAGCGATGTGGAACGGATGCTTGTGCACGTCGAGCGGCGAGATCGGGACGCCGAGGCCGGCCCACACGCCGTTGTAATTGACTCCGCCGGCCATGACATAGACCAGCACTTCGTCCTCGCCGATCGGCCAGGTCGGCAACACCTCGACCTGCATGGAAGTCTCGGGCGGGCCGTGACGCTCCTTCCGGATCGACCAAGCGTGCATCCGGGCCGGCACGTGACCGAGCGGAGGAACTTCGCCGATTTCGTAGAGGTCTTTGCGCGCCGCTGCCTGCAGCGGGTTATTGGTCGCGACGGCCGGCATGGGTGCCTCCGCAATTGCACAGCCGGCTCCAGTCTGCCGCATTTGATGCTGCACCGCAATATCAGCCTCGAAATGGCGGCGCTCACGTGAGAAATTCAGTGCCTTATTTCAGGTGTAGGCCGGCGTTGGCTGACAGGTGGACAGACTTGCGCTACCTTTGCGGGTCGGGTTCGAGTCGCATCCCAAGTTCCAGCTCAAGAGCAGCCGCCGGGCATCCGTGCTTGGCCGCGGGGGAGAACGACCGTGATTGGCATAGACAGCATTATCATCATGATCATCATCGGCGCGATCGCCGGCTGGTTGGCCGGAAACATCGTGCGCGGTTTTGGTTTCGGACTGCTCTGGAACATCGTCATCGGCATCATCGGCGCCTTCATAGGCGTCTGGCTGCTCACAGCCTTAGGATTCGTGCCGTTCTCCGGGTTCGTCGGCTCCATCGTGAATGCCGTGATCGGCGCCGTCATACTTTTGATAATCGTCGGCTTCATCAAGCGATAACCGACAGCAGCGTTCGGCAAACCCTGGAACGAACGCAAACCAAGACGATTTAAGGCGCGAAGGCGCTCGCAGTACGCACTCCTCAGCGAGTGCCAAAGCGGGCAACCGCGAGGCCGTCTTGCGCACGGCCGCGCGATAGCGCGCGGCTCGGATGAACTCGCAGGTCCTACCCTTGCGAGCATGGCTGGAGTATGCTGCGCCGCACAATCGCAGGCGTGAGGCGGCACCAATGAACGAGCCATCGCACGGCGCAACTCGAGCGCGCGATAAGCCTTGGATCTTCCGCACCTATGCCGGCCACTCCAACGCGCGCGATTCGAACGCGCTCTATCGCACGAATCTGGCCAAGGGTCAGACCGGTCTCTCCGTCGCCTTCGATCTGCCCACACAAACCGGATACGACAGCGACCATCCGCTTGCCAAAGGCGAAGTTGGCAAGGTCGGCGTGCCGATCTCGCACCTTGGCGACATGCGCATGCTGTTCGACCACATCCCGCTCGGCGAGATGAACACGTCGATGACCATCAACGCCACGGCTGCCTGGTTGCTCGCGCTCTATGTCGCGCTCGCCGACGAGCAGGGCGTCGCACGCGAAAAACTGCAAGGCACGACGCAGAACGACATCATCAAGGAATATCTTTCACGCGGCACCTATGTCTTCCCGCCCGCGCCGTCCATGCGGCTCACCAAGGATGTGATCCTGTTCACCACCCGGGAGATGCCGAAGTGGAATCCGATCAACGTGTGCTCTTATCACCTGCAGGAGGCGGGCGCGACGCCGGTGCAGGAGCTCGCTTTTGCGCTCGCGACCGCGATCGCAGTACTCGATACCGTGCAGGCTTCGGGTGCCGTCGAACGCGCCGCCTTCGGCGAGGTGGTCGGACGCATCTCGTTCTTCGTCAATGCCGGGCTGCGCTTCGTCACCGAACTCTGCAAGATGCGCGCCTTCGCCGAGCTTTGGGATGAAATCACCGCCGAGCAGTATGGCGTCAATGATCCCAAACAACGACTGTTCCGGTATGGCGTCCAGGTCAATTCACTCGGGCTGACCGAGCAGCAGCCGGAGAACAACGTCACCCGCATTCTCATTGAGATGCTCGCAGTGACGCTATCCAAGAGCGCCCGTGCGCGGGCGATACAATTGCCGGCGTGGAATGAAGCGCTCGGCCTGCCGCGGCCTTGGGATCAGCAATGGTCGCTGCGCATGCAACAGATCCTCGCCTACGAGACCGACCTGCTGGAATACGGCGACATTTTCGACGGCTCGCCCGCCATTGCCGAAAAAGTGGACCGGCTCAAGCGTGAAGCGAAAGAAGAGCTCGCGCACATCGAGGCGCTGGGCGGCGCGATCGCCGCCGTCGAGCACGGATATATGAAGCAGCAGCTCGTGGAATCGAACACGCGGCGCGTGGAAGCAATCGAACGTGGCGAGCAGATCGTGGTTGGGGTCAATCGTTTCGTTGAGAGCGAGTCATCGCCGCTCGCGGGCGCGGTTAATTCCGTCGTGACGGTCTCGCCACAGGCGGAAGCGGAGCAGGTCGAGCGCCTCAAGGCCTGGCGCAGCGCGCGCGACCAAAGGGCGGTCTCGGCAGCGCTCAAGGAGCTGCGCGCTGCGGCCAGAGAAAATCGCAACGTCATGCCCGCCTCGATCATCTGCGCCAAAGCCGGCGTCACTACCGGCGAATGGAGTTTTGCTTTGCGTGAGAGCTTCGGCGAGTATCGCGCGCCCACGGGCGTGGGACGTGCGCCGCGCAACGAAACCATCGGCCTCGACGACTTGCGTGCCGAAGTCGAGCGAGTGTCGCGCAAGCTCGGCCGGCGACTCAAATTCGTGCTCGGCAAGCCGGGCCTCGATGGGCACTCCAACGGCGCCGAGCAGATCGCCGTGCGCGCGCGCGACGCCGGCATCGACGTAGTCTATGAAGGCATTCGGCTCACTCCAGCGGAGATCGTCGAAACGGCGCGCCAGCAGGGCGCGCATGTCGTGGGTCTATCGATCCTCTCGGGCTCGCACGTACCGCTGGTAAGCGACGTGGTTGCGCGGATGAAAAACGCCGGCCTCGATGTCCCCGTGGTGGTCGGCGGCATCATCCCGCCGGAGGACGCGCAAGCCCTCCAGCAGGCTGGCGTCGCCGCCGTCTACACGCCCAAGGATTTCGACCTCAATCGAATCATGGCGGACATCGTCCGTATCGTGGATCGCGCCGAAATATAGCGATCCAACCGAGATGTTGCCGAAAGTTCGCCGCCGTGGCCCTGTGGCAACGGAGCGCGAAAGAAATAGTCATTTCAAGTCTGTAGCGGCATTCCATCAGTGGGCATCGGGGCAGTTTTTTTCGCCCCTTCGCCGCAGCCGCCTTTGACTCGCCGCAGTCTGCCGCGACGTTTCGCGTGACACGTTCTGCGGCCGCCGTAGGGCCGTGGTTGGGGGGCTTGTGCGATGAAAAGACTGACCGTCGCAGGCATAGGGATGGCAGCCCTGGCCGCTGCGTTGCAGCCCGCAGCAGCGGCTGACACCACCCTGTATGGCCCCCCACCGGTCGTGTATGCCCCGCCCCCGGCGGTGGTGATCTTTACCTGGACCGGCTTCTATCTCGGCGCCCATGGCGGCGGCGGATGGGCTCAGAAAACCGAGACCGGCTTCCCGTATAATTTCTTCGGCGACGTTATCAATCCACAGCAGTTCAGCCTGAACGCGAGCGGATGGCTTGCCGGCGGGCAGATCGGAGCGCAGTTCCAGGCCGGCTCGTGGGTGCTCGGCGCGGAGGCTGACGCGAGCGGGTCAAATCTCACCGGCAATGGCTCCTGTCCCTCGAACTCTGCGCTGACTGGTGCGCAGCTCGCCGGGACCTGCGACGTCAAAGTCGTGGGTGTGGGCACCTTCGCGGGCAAGCTAGGCGCCGCATTCGATCGTCTCCTCGTCTATGGCAAGGCCGGCGGTGCGTGGGCGAACGACAAGTACAGCTTGAATGCAACGTCGACGTACACGCCGTTAGGGGCGCCCGGACCGACCACTCCACCAAGCTTCAACGGCACGGAGACGAGGTGGGGCTGGATGGTCGGCGCTGGGTTCGAATACGCCTTCTACGATAATTGGTCCGCCAAGATCGAATACAATTACTTGGGCTTCCGAAACACACAGCTGCAATTCACCGACACGGCCGGGCAGTTCTTCCTCAACACCAGCATCCAGCAGCAGATGCACCTCGTGAAAGTGGGCCTCAATTACCGGTGGGGCTGGTATCCGGTCGGAGTCCGCTACTGACGTTGGGCTGGCACGGATAAAAGCGCCGCGCCCGAAGCGCGGCGTTTGCACTTCCCTTCACAGACCTTTCGTTACGTCTGCGTCGCGACTGATCCCAGGGCTTGCGTGAGCGCGCTCGGGCTGAGCGGCTTGGTCAGATAACTATTCATCCCCGCGGTACGGCCGGCGGCCTCGTCGGCAGCATTGGCGCGGCCGGAAACTCCGACGATCGGCACGTGGCCAGCGCGACCGGGGAGTGCGCGGATGCGCCGCGTGGCTTCAACCCCATCGATATCGGGAAGCGTCACGTCCATCAGCACGGCATCGTAGCTACCTCTCGCCACCGCCTCGACCGCCGCCCCACCGGTCCCGACAAAATCCGCGCGATGGCCGAGTTCGGCGAGAATCGTGTTGAGCAGAACGCGGCCATGCGGATTGTCCTCCACGCACAGAACCGCGAGTGGACGCACCGGGGGATGGCGGCTGGCGGCGCCCTCGGAGGCGGCTGCCTTCGGCGCCTCTGCGACCTTCTCCACTGGGACGCTCATCCGAAACCGGCTACCGCGCCCGGGTTCGCTCGTGACCGTCAATTCTCCGCCCATGGTCCTGGCGATGCGTTTGACGAAGGTCAGTCCCAAGCCTGCGCCGCCGTAGCGGCGCGCGACCTGCTCGCTCGCCTGCGCGAAGGGCCGAAACAACCGCTTGATCTCCGCACGGCTGAGCCCGATGCCGCTATCCACCACCGTGAAAATCAGGCGAACCTTTCCGCGCGCGGCCCGTTCGCAGGCGACCTCGAGGCGCACGCTGCCACGCTCGGTGAACTTCACCGCATTGTCGATGAGATTTTCCAACGCCGCTCGCAGCCGTAACGGATCGCCGATCACGGCTTGCGGCAGTGCCGCGGCAACATCCACGGCATGGTCGAGCCCCTTGGCTTCCGTGCGGCCGGCGAGCGAAGCCGCGAGCGCATCGGCGAGGCGGTGCGGCCGGATCAGCTCGCGCCGCAGCACGAGTCCCTTGGCGTCGGCCCGCGCCGCATCGACGATCAATGATGTAAGCAAGGCGAGATGCTCAGCCGTGCTCTTGATCGCCGTCGCCCAACCGCGCTCGCGCGCACCAAGCTCGGATGTGGCGAGCAGCTCGCCCAGCGCCAGGATTCCGGTCAGCGGCGTTCTGATTTCGTGGGCGATATCCGCCAGCGTCGCCTCGATGGCTCGCGGATGCAGCACAGGCGCCCGCCGGCGCGTCGTGCGCTTGGCGCGGCGTTGCCGCTTGCCAGCGGATGTCCTTGGTCTTGTCATCGCACCCCCGGCATAGATTGCCACGAAGACAAGCCGCCGGCCACGGCCTCAGGCAAGCCCGACCATGCGACGGATGTCGGCCGCGCTCGCGCCATTGTCGCGCAGCCCCCGCAAGGCGGTTGCGCGGGTCGATTTCGACAGCTTCTGTCCGTGAGCGTCGAAAATCAGGCGGTGGTGATGGTAGGTCGGTGCCGGCAAGGCGAGCAGCGCTTGCAGCACGCGGTGCACGCCGGTCGAAGCAAACAGATCCTGCCCGCGCACAACGTGGGTTACGCCTTGCTCGGCATCGTCGATCACCACCGAGAGGTGATAGCTCGTCGGCGTCTCCTTACGCGCCAGCACGACGTCGCCCCACATTTGCGGACTCGCCGCGATCGAACTCGTTTTACCCGCGTCGTCGGTCTCGATCCACGTCAGCGGTCCGGTTTTGGCGAGCGCTGCCGCCATGTCGAGCCGCAATGCGTATGGCTCGCCGCTCTCCATGCGCCGCCGGCGTTCGACCCCCGAAAGCGAGCGCGCATTGCCCGGATAAAGCGGCGCGCCGTCAGGATCGCGCGGCCACGGCGCATGCCGCTCCCGCTCAGCGACAAGGCGCGCGATGTCGCCGCGGGTCTCGAAGCTGGGATAGACAAGGCCATCGAGCCGCGCCAGTGCAGCGCGATAGTCGTCGAGATGCGCGCTCTGGCGCCGCACCGGCTCCTCCCACTCGATGCCGAGCCACGCCAGGTCTTCATAGATCGCCTCCTCGTATTCCGGGCGGCAGCGCGCCGCGTCGATGTCCTCGATGCGCAGCAGGAAGCGGCCGCCGGCCACGCGGGCCATGTCGAAATTGACGAGCGCGGAGAGCGCGTGGCCGAGATGCAGATAACCGTTCGGGCTCGGCGCGAAGCGGAAGACGCGAGTCATCATGCGCGCTCGAGCGGCCCCAGAAAGGGGTTGCGTTGCGATGGCATTTGTACTTGCTTCGCCGCCGCCATGTCATTCTTCATCCACACCGAGGCCGATCTCGATCACGCCATCGCCCGCCTCGTCGACGCCGATCCGCGCTTCGGCATGGTCCTCTCGCGGGCGGGGCGGCCGCCGCTGCGGCGCCGGGGGGATGGATTCGCGGGTCTGGCCTCGATCGTCGTTTCGCAGCAGCTCTCGACCGCGAGCGCCAAGGCGATCTGGGCACGGCTCAACCAAGCCTTCGATCCGCTCGACCACGCCGCGGTGCTGCGCGCGCGCGCAGCCAAGCTCGCCCGCGCCGGGCTTTCAGCGCCGAAGATTCGCACGCTAAAAGCCATTGCGAAAGCCATCGATCGCGGCGAGCTTGATCTTTCCGCGCTGACCAAAAAGCCGGCAGACGAGGCCCACGCCGCGCTGACCGCGGTGCATGGCATCGGCCCCTGGACGGCCGACATCTATCTTCTGTTCTGTCTGGGCCATGCCGACACTTGGCCCGCGGGTGATCTCGCATTGCAGGAGGCGACGCGGCTGCTGCTCGCGCTTGAAGCACGGCCGAGCGCGAAAGAGATGGGGCCGCTGGCCGAGGCCTGGCGCCCATGGCGCGGGGCCGCGGCCTGCATGCTCTGGTCCTATTATCGCAGTAGCAAGCAGTGTGATGGCGCGCCGATCCCCGCGGCGGTGAGCAATGGCTGAGCTCGATGGTCCGCGGCTCGAGCCGCGCTCACCTCCGGCGCGCCAGCTCGTGGTGTTCCTGCACGGCTACGGCGCCGACGGCAACGATCTCATCGACATCGGCCGCGCCTGGCAGGGGCTCTTGCCGCAGGCCGCCTTCGTTTCTCCGCATGCGCCCGAGCCCTGTTCGCAGGCGCCGGTCGGCCGGCAATGGTTCCCGCTTACCTTCCGCGATCCCAACGAGCGCTGGACCGGCGTCAACGCGGCGGCGCCGATTCTCACAAGCTTCCTCGACGCCGAGCTCAAGCGCCGCAACCTGCCGCCCTCGGCGCTTGCGCTCGTCGGCTTCAGCCAAGGGACGATGCTGGCGCTGCATGCCGGACTGCGGCGCACGACGGCGCCGGCCGCGATTGTCGGCTATTCCGGGTTGCTCGCGGTCCCGCCCGATGTCAATCCGGAAACCTTTGCGGCGGAGATCAAGTCGCGTCCGCCGGTCCTGCTCGTGCACGGCGGTCGCGATGACTTGATTCCTCCGCAAGCGCTGTTCCAAGCAGCGGGCGGGCTTGCCGCGCTCGGCGTGCCGGTCGAATGGCACATGTCCTATGGCATCGGCCACGGCATCGACCCGGATGGATTGCGCCACGGCGGCGAGTTTCTCGCGCGGCGGCTGGCATCGCTGCGCGGCCCATAGTTGGCAAATGCCTGCGCTGATTCGCGCAAGCGGGAATGGCTGCTCGCTCGCGATTCGTCCTCCCCTTTTCGCGGAGGATGAACGGAGAGAGGGCAATCCGCGGGTTCCGCCGCGCCCCGCATAACCCATGGATCGGGCTTCACAATCCTGTCACGCTACCCTATAGACTGTGACCCACCGCTGCGGTTCGCAGGGGAAGGAGACAAGGAGCGCCGTGAATTTGTCCCCCGCAGGATTTCCCGCTCTCGTGCTCAACGCGGACTTTCGTCCGCTCAGCTACTACCCGCTCTCGCTGTGGTCTTGGCAGGACGCGATCAAGGCGGTCTTTCTCGAACGCGTGAACATCGTCGCCGAGTACGACCGGGCGGTGCGCAGCCCAAGCCTGGAGATGAAGCTGCCGAGCGTGGTCTCGCTCAAGAGCTTCGTGAAGCCCACCACGCAGCCGGCGTTCACCCGCTTCAACGTCTTCCTGCGCGACAAGTTCAGCTGCCAGTATTGCGGCTCGCGCGAGGACCTCACCTTCGACCATCTATTGCCGCGCTCGCGCGGCGGGCACACGATTTGGATCAACGTGGTCGCCGCCTGCTCGCCCTGCAATCTCAAGAAGGGCAATATGACCATGGACGAGGCCAAGATGTGGCCTTTGCAGATGCCGTTCCAGCCGAGCGTCAATCATTTGCACCGCAACGGTCGGCGCTTCCCGCCGAACTATCTGCACGAGAGCTGGCTCGACTATCTCTACTGGGACAGCGAGCTGCAGCCGTAAGCGCCGTCTCTTCCGACGTGCTGTCTCCCCGCTTTCGCACGGGCGATCGGACGCGTACACTCGAGCCAAATTTCACACCGTCGGGAGAAGCGCCATGGAACTCATCGCCGACCGCGGCCGACGCGTCGCGATCGAAGAGCTCAATACCACCCGGCTTCTCGCTCACGCCCGCAAGCAGGCGCAACAGCGCAAGCTCGATGACGTGCTCATCGTCGACGTCGATGCGCACCATTACGAGAACGAGTGCCTGGACGAGTTTCTTCCGTTCATGGAGAACGACGTCCTGCGCCAGCTCACGCTCGGCGGCCGCGGCAAAGGCCGCGGCAGCATCGTTCCCACCAATGCCGTCGGCTTCCAGGAGATGGGCGGGCGCATCACCCGCTACCCCATGCGCGCATCGGAAAAGACCGCGCAGGGAAAGCTGCGCGACATCGAGCTCGGGCACCGCTGGATGGATGCGCTGAGCGTCGACTATTCCTGCTTATTCCCGACCTTGATGCTCGCCGTCGGGCTGCACCCCGATGCCGAAATGGAGGTCCAGCTGTGCTGGGCCTACAATCGATGGCTGACCGAAAAGGCGCTGCCCGAAGGCGGCGGCCGCTTCTACTCGATGCTGACCTTGCCGCTGTCGGACCCGGACGCGGCGCTGCGCCAGATCGAGACCTTCGGCGCGCGCAAATACGTGACCGGATTCATGATTACGTGCGTGCGCAGCTTGGCCGTGCATCACAACGCGCACATGAAGATCTACCGGGCGCTGGAGGAGCGCGGGCTCGCGCTCGCGTTCCATTCCGCCATCAATCCGGGCGAGGCGGTATTCAGGAATCTCAATCGCTTCGCTTCCGTGCACGCGCTGGGATTTCCCTTCTACAGTATCCTGCACATGACCAACTGGGTCACCAACGGGCTCAGCGAGCGCTTTCCCAAGCTGCCGGTGATCTGGATCGAGGGCGGGCTCGCTTGGGTCCCGTTCCTCATGCAGCGGCTCGACCACGAATACATGCTGCGTAGCTCCGAATATCCGCTGCTCAAGAAGAAACCGAGCGACTACATGCGCGCGATGTACTACGCCACGCAGCCGATGGAGGCCGAGAACATGCGGGCGCTCGCCTGCACCTTCGAGATGATCAATGCCGAGACGCAACTGCTCTACGCCTCGGATTATCCGCATTGGGATTTCGATGTGCCGAGCCGAGTCTGGGATCTACCGTTCCTATCGGAGAAGGCCAAACATAACATCCTCGGCGGCAATGCCGCCCGCCTGTTCAAGCTGCCGCCGCGCACCCCGCAGCAAAAGGCAAATCTCGAACGGTTCGGTAACCTCGCGGCGTGACGCGTGGAGGCATCGCTACCGTCGCGAGTCTGGGTCGCTCCGTGGCTGCGCGTCGTGGTGTCGCTGTTCGGTCTCTGCGCGTGCGTGTTGGCCCCTCCCGCGCTTGGCCAGAGCGCCGTTGAGGAGTTCTATCGCGGCAAGCAGGTCAATCTCATCGTCGGCTACGGACCGGGCGGCGGCTACGACATCGCCGCGCGCCTCGTGGCGCGCCATCTCGGCCGCTACCTTCCCGGCCATCCCAACATCGTGGTGCAGAACATGCCGGGCGCCGGCAGCCTGCGCGCGGCCAATTACCTCTATGCGGCCGCGCCGAAGGATGGCACAACGCTCGGTCTGTTCGGCAGCGATATGCCGCTGATCGGACTGATTGCGAACAATTCCAACATCCAGTTCGACCCTCGCAAGTTCGTCTGGCTGGGCTCATCGTCGAGCTTCGCCGGCGACGCTTACATCCTGATGGTGCGCCCCGACGCGGCGGTAAAGTCGTTCGACGAAGCGCGAGCGAAAGGCGCCCCGCCGCTCGTGCTCGCCGGTACCGGCGAGGGCGCGCGCGACGCCGATGTGCCGAAAATTCTGCGCGACGCGCTAGGACTCAACATCAAGCAAGTTCTGGGTTATCCCGACACGCCCTCGATCTTCCTCGCGGTCGAGCGCGGCGAGGTGGACGGGCGGACTTTCGATTTTTCCTCGGTCAAGTCGAATAGGCCGCAGTGGCTCAAGCCCGCCAGCGGCTTTCATATCCTGCTGCAGTTTGCGCGGCGCACGCGACACCCGGAACTGCCCGAGGTTCCGACCGCGCGCGAACTTGCGCCCGACGCTGCCGCGCGCGCGTTGATCGAACTTGCCGAAGCACCTCTCCTCAGCATGGCGCGACCGTTCGCGGCGCCGCCCGGCGTACCCCACGAACGCGCCATTGCCCTGCAGGCGGCCTTCCTCGCTGCGCATCGCGATCCGCTATTGCGCGCGGAAGCGGCAAGCCTCGGCATCGACGTTAGCCCGGTCGACGCCGAGGACATCATTCGCGCCATTGAACAACTGACGCAGGCGTCGCCGCAGGCCTTCGACTACATGAAAAGATTGCTCGCATCACACAAGGGCAACTGATTGTACCGGGAGTCACGTCGCAAGCTCGCAACATGATGCTTCAGCGATGCACATCATTCTTGAAGTCATACTGATGTCCCGCTGAACTCGCTAACCGAGATGCCCTCCAACCAGAGCCACACATCCATCCGGACGGTCTTCGCCGCGCTGTTTCTGGCGCTCTGGCTCGCTGCGTTGGACCAGACCGTGGTCTCGACCGCGCTGCCGACCATGGTCGGCGAACTCGGCGGCTTGAGCTATCTGTCATGGGTGGTGACGGCCTATCTGCTCACCAGCACCGTCGCCGGCCCGCTCTACGGAAAATTCGGCGATCTCTACGGCCGCAAGATCGTGCTGCAAGTGGCGATCGCAGTGTTTCTCGTCGGCTCGGCGCTGTGCGGCATCGCCCAGAACATGGTGCAGCTAATGGCCTTTCGCGCGCTCCAGGGAGCAGGCGGCGGGGGATTGATCGTCATCACCATCGCGGTCATTGGCGACCTCATCCCGCCGCGCGAGCGCGGGCGCTACCAGGGCTTCTTCGGCGCGGTGTTCGGGACTGCCACCATTGTCGGCCCGTTGGTCGGCGGCTTCTTGGTCGATCACCTGAGCTGGCGTTGGATCTTCTACATCAATCTCCCGACCGGGATCCTGGCGATGGCGGTGATCGCCGCGGTGTTGCCGTCGCGCTCGACGCGCCGCCGCCACGCGATCGACTATGTTGGTGCGCTCCTGCTCACCGCCACGCTCAGCGCCATCATCCTGTTCACCGGGCTTGGCGGCACCACCCTCCCCTGGACCTCGCCCATCGTGCTCGCCTTCATCGCGGCGAGCATCGCGGGTGCCATCGCCTTCGTCGCCGTCGAGGTGCGCGCGCGCGAGCCGATCTTGCCGATGCATCTCTTTGCCAACCGCAATTTCGCCGTCGCGAGCGGCGTCGGCTTTGTCGTCGGGCTGTCGTTGTTCGGCGCGGTGACGTTCCTGCCGATCTACCTGCAAGTCGTCAAAGGCGTGAGCCCGTCGACCTCCGGCCTCATGCTGATGCCGATGATGCTCGGCATGCTCGCGACCTCGGTGACCAGCGGGCGCATCATCAGCCGCTTCGGCCGCTATAAGCTGTTCCCCATCCTCGGCACCGCGACGATGACTTTTGGGCTCGGCGCGCTGTCGTTCCTCGCGATCGAGAGCAACGACTGGCAGACCGCGATCGACGCGCTCTGGCTCGGACTCGGCATGGGCATGGTCATGCAGGTGCTCATCATCGCGGTGCAGAACAGCGTGGACTACGAACATCTCGGTGTGGCCACGTCGGGGACGATGCTCTTTCGCTCGCTCGGCGGCGCGCTCGGCGTCGCGCTGTTCGGGGCGATTTTCGCCAACCGCCTGCACGCGCAGCTTGCCGGCCCCGGCATGGATTTCCTGGCCACGGTCGTTCCGGCGGCGGTGCGCGGCCTGCCGCCGGAGCTGCATCAGGAATACATCACCGCCGTGATGACGGCCTTGCGGCCGGTGTTCCTCGTAGCGGCCGCCATTTCCGCTTTGGGCTTCGCGCTGACCTGGATGCTGCGCGAATATCCGCTGCGCGAGGGCGCGCCGGCGGAAGGCATGGGCGAGAGTTTCGCGATGCCGCGCGACGCGACCTCGCTCGAGGAGCTGGAGCGCATCATCGCGCTGTTGGTGGCGCGCGAAAATCGCTGGCGCGTCTATGCCGATCTTGCGCGGCGCACCGCGATCGAGCTACCCGCACCCGAGCTGTGGATGCTGGCACGGCTCGGGGAGCGCGCGCCGATGACACTTGCCTCCCTCAGCGCCGAGCTCGAGATTCCGCAGCGGAAGCTCGCGCCTCCCTTAGATGCATTGTGTGCCCACGGGATCGCGGAGAAAAACGCGAGCGGCGAGCTTCAACTCACGTCGGCCGGCCTAGCGATGCGCGACCGCATCGTCGCCGCGCGGCGAAGGAATCTCGCCGACATGCTCGCGCGCTGGCGGCCCGAGCAGCATCCGGACGTGCTGGCCTTGATCGAGGGCATGGCGCAGGCGCTCACCAGCGACTTGCCGGCGCCAAAGGCGGCTTAGCGTTCGCTGTCGGGATGCAATGACTTGAAGACTGTGCTGCTATCTCCCCGCACTTTCGCGCGCCGCCAAGACAATTGCGCCGGCAGAAGGTAGCCTGCGGTTGCGATGTTTGGCACACCACGAGGTGGGTCGATGGCGAGAATTGCCTGGCTCGTTGTAACAGTGGTGCTGTTGGCGGCGGCGCAATCGTTTGCGCAAGGCGACGCTGCAGCCAATTATCCCAACCGCGCCGTGAAGATCATCGCGTCCTCGCCGGCGGGCGGCGGCCTCGATATCGCCACGCGGGTCATCGCGGATCGGCTGGCGAAAATGTGGGGCCAACCGTTCGTGGTGGAAAACCGGCAGGGCGCGAGCGGCAATCTCGGCGCCGAGGCGGTCGCGCAGGCGGAGCCCGACGGGTACACCTTGCTCGCGGCGCAGCCGGCGCCGCTGACCACGAATATCGTGCTCTACAAGAAGCTCAATTTCGACCCGGCTGCCTTCGAGCCGCTGGCGATCATGATCTCGATTCCGAACACGCTCGTGGTGCGCCTCGATTTCCCTGCGAGCTCGGTTGCGGAGCTCATCGCCTATGCCAAAGCGAATTCGGGCAAGGTCAATTTCGGCTCGCAAGGCGTCGGTACCACGCCCCACCTCACCGGCGAATTGTTCGCGCGCGTCACCGGCACCAAGCTCGTGCACGTGCCATATCGCGGAACCGCCCAGGCGGTGAACGATCTCATCGCCGGGCAGATCGACATGCTGTTCTTCCAACTCGACTCGGTGCGCGAGCAATATCGCGCAAACAAAATCAAGATGCTGGCGGTGACGACACCGAGGCGACTCGCTTCCGTGCCGGAGGTACCGACGATGGAGGAAGCGGGGGTCAAGGGCTTTCGCTCAGACACTTGGCATGCGCTTGCGGCGCCGCCGAAGACGCCGGCTGCGATCATCGCCAAGCTCAATGGCGGCATCAACGCGGTGCTTGCGGAGCCCGAGACGGCGGAGCACCTGCGGGGCATGAACATGACCCCGGTCGGCGGCACGCCCGAGGCGGCGAGGGCCTTCATCAAGCAGGAGGCGGAGCGCTGGGGCGAGGTGATCCGCGCCGCAAAGATCAGCGTGGATTAGGACGTGTTCACTCGCGAAATGTACGTTCTCATTGTTCGGATCAATGAAAAACAATAACCGAACTGTACGCCCTCATTGTTCGGATCAATGAAAAACAATGAGCGGTCATCAAAATTCATTGTCGGATCAATGAAAAAACAATGAGGTCATTGTTCGGATCAATGGAAAACAATAACAAGGACAGTATTACTGACCTATCTGACAGCGTCGCGTGGGCGAACGCATGGGCGCTAACAGCGTGTGCACGTCTCGACTGCCCGAAGCCTGGAAGGCTCGCAAAGCGCTTATTCGGTCAAACCTTGCGTGACCGCAGCCGCTCCCACTCCGTCGCCGCCGCCCAGGCTGCGACGGCTGCGAGGGCGAGCGAGATGATCGCGTTGTAGCCCGCAAGCGAGAGGCCGAGGAAGCGCCAGACCGCCTCGTCGCAGCGCACGATCGAGATCGACTCCAGTTTCTTCAGGAGCCCGCCCGCGGAGCCGAGATCGTCGAGCGCGCCCGAGCATTCCTGCGGGCCTGGCCACCATTTCCACTCCACGCCGGCATGATAGACACCGAGCCCGGCATTCCACAGCATACCGAGCGCGATGGCGACGAGCGCGGCCAGCAGCACCTTGCGCGAGGCGCCGACCTCGTCGCCCAGCAGCACCATCACCGCCAGCGGGATTGCGAAATAATAGGGATAGCGCTGCTCGAGGCAAAGCGGGCACGGCTTCAAGCCAAGGACATATTGGAAGAACCACGCGCCGAGAATGGCCGCCGCGCCGACTGCCGCGATGGCGACCGCCGCCGATGCCACCGGCCGGGACCGAATCATGCTGATCGTCATCTCGCTCATGCTGTCGCGCGCGGTTGTGCCCTTCGTCCCGCGACCCATATAACGATCGGAAGGCGGCAATGGTATGGGCCGTTGACCCCCTGCACGTCGCGGTTATGATCGCCGATGAGCCCCTGTGGCGGAATTGGTAGACGCGCCTGACTCAAAATCAGGTGGTGGAAACATCGTGCTGGTTCGAGTCCGGCCAGGGGCACCAATCAAATCAAGATGAAGGATGGTCGCGCAGCGCGATGAATTCGCGCCGCTTCACTCGATCACCTCGTTGGCCCGCGCGATGAATGTATCCGACAGCGAAACGCCGAGCGATGCCGCCGTCTTCAGGTTGACCGCCATGTAAAAACGCGGCGATTGCTCGATCGGCATGTCGGCGGGTTTTGCGCCGCGTGCGATCTGTTGGACATAGCTCGCGATATCGTAGAACAGCCCCATCAGATCGAAGCCGTAACTGATCAGCGCACCGGCCTCCATGTTTTCCCGGAAAGCCGCGACCGCCGGAATGCGCCGCGCGAGCAATTCCTGCCCGATCGCCGCGCGATCGCGCAGGAACATCGGGCCTGCCGGCAAAATGATCGGTTGCCCGCGCGCGGCGTCCATCGCGGCGAATGCGCCGGCGTAGCCCTGATCGCCCTTGACCTCGATCATGCGCGGCTCGAGGCCCAGATTGCGCGCCGCCTCGGCTGCCGCATCGCGTTGCTCGCGCGAAGTCGCGTCGAACGCGATGCCCACGGCAGTCGCGCGGGGAAACGCTTCGCGAGCGATCTCGACGCGTTTGGCGGCGAGCTCGAGCTGGCGCACAAAAATGCCGGTCACATTGCCGCCGGGCCGCGAGAGATTGGCTACATATCCCTTCGCCAGAGGGTCGAAATCGACAGCCAGAAAAGCGATCGGCTTTCCTTACGCGGCGGAGAGCGCCGCGCGCAGCGCGGGCTCGTTGCCGACGGCGAGGAACAGGTCGATCTTGCGCGCCGCGAGCTCGCGATAGCCTTCCTGATAGCCGTCGACATTTGCCGCTTGGATGTATTCGAACGCGAAGTTGCGGCCTTCCTGATAACCCAGCTCAGCCATCCGCTTGACGAAGTTGGCATAAAGCGGGGACTGGCGCGGCTGCATGCCGACAAAGCCGACGCGCAGCGTCTTGGGCTGTTGCTGCGCGTGCGCCGCGAGCGGCCAGGCGCCTGAAGATGCAGCGGTCGCCGCGCCGGCTAGGGCCGAGAGGAACTGGCGACGCTTCATTCGATCACCTCGTCGGAGCGTGCGTGCAGGGTCGGCGGGATGTCGACACCGAGCGCCTTTGCCGCCTTGAGATTGATCACCAGCTCGAACGTGGTGGGCTGCATGACCGGCAGATCACCCGGTTTGACGCCACTGAGGATCCGGCCGGCATAGATGCCGGCTTGGCGATAAGAATTGGCGAGATTGGTTCCGTAACTGATCAATCCGCCCGCCTCAGTGAACTCGCGGAAGGGGTAGACCGCCGGCAGCCCGGAACGCGCGGCAAATCGGACGATGTCCTCGCGACGCGCCATATAGAACGGATCGCCCCCGACAAGTAGCGCGTCGGGGTGTTGCCCGGCGAGCGATGCGAAGGCGGCTTCGATCTCCTCGGGCGTGCTAGCGTTGAGCATGCGCAGTTGCAGTCCGTTGGACTGCGCTACCGCTTGTACCTCGCGAATTTCTGGCACGGCGTCTGGGCTGAGCGGGTTGGCGAGCATCGCGACGACGCTCGCTTTGGGGACGAGATCACACACGGGCTCCAGGCGCTTCTGTCCGAGCGGCCCCGAGACGAGGACCACGCCGGTCGCATTGCCACCCGGCCGGTTGAAGCTCGCGACTAGCCCGGCCCCAACCGGATCAAGGCCCACGACAAACACGATCGGGATCGTCGTGGTCGCGACCTTTGCGGCCAATGCGGCTGGTGGTCCCGCCGCCAGAATGAGCGACACCGAACGGCGGACCATTTCCGTGGCCAACGCCGGCAGGCGATCGTATTGGCCATCGACAAAGCGATAGTCGATCACGACGTTGCGGCCATCGACATATCCGGTCTCGCCGAGACCGCGCTGGAATGCAGCTACCATGTGATGGGTCTGCGCCTGTGAGACGGAGCTGAGGAATCCGATCACTGGCTTTGCGCTTTGCTGCGCCTGCGTGGCGAGCGGCCAGGCGGCGAGAGTGCCGCCGATGAATGCCGTTTCCTGACGACGGTTCACTCGATCACCTCGTCGGCGCGGGCGACGAGCGTCGGCGGCAGGGTGAGGCCGAGCGCCTGCGCGGTCTTGAGATTGATGAGCAGCTCGAAACGCGTGGGCAGTTCGAGCGGCAGGTCCGCGGGCCGCGCGCCGCGCAAGATGCGGGCGGCGAGGCCGGCGGCGGTCTCGCCGATCGCGCTCTGCTTTGGGCCATACGACATCAGGCCGCCGTCGCGCACCATCACGCCGGTCTCGAAGATCGTGGGAAGTCGATTCGTGTTGGCAAATTCCAGAACGCGCTTGCGGTTAAGGATGGTCAGCGCGTCCGATACCATGAGGATGGCGTGGGGCCGTTGGCCAGCAGCCCCAGGTGATAGACCTTGCCGGGCTGCTGCGCGCGCGCCGCGAGCGGCCACGCCGCCACGGCTGCGAGGAGCGATATGAAATGACGGCGTTTCATTCGATCACCTCCTCGGCGCGCAACAAAAGGATTCGAGGAACGTCAGGCCGAGCGCCTTTGGACGGTTTTCCGCAATGTGAGCCTAGCGCAGCGCGCGCGGCGGGTCTTTGGCGGCGACCTGAATTGTTCTGAATTGGTGCCGCTCGCCGCCGAACTCACGGTCGTATGCGCACGCAAATTATTGTTTGGTCCCAATTACATAGCTCGGAGCCGCCGACTTTGGTATGGCGGCAGCGCCGTGCCCACTGAGAGCCCCCTAGCGCGTCACCGCCTTTTCGGCATTCGCCGCCGCCGGCGCAGCGATCTTGGCGATCGCGCGGCGGCGGGCCTCGCCAGGATGGCCGGCAGCGCGCGCAGCGAGGTCGACGAGCGCCCAAGCATGCGAGCGCCGCGACGCGCCCTCGCTGCGGGTACCGTGATCTCGGGGTCGAATCTTGCCGCCATATGCCGCGAACTGGTCGTCATCGGTTACGGACA
>Ga0306924_10000919_pt1 | contig 25989 bp, 24 predicted proteins | sample sta12Can44000111_FD_203756 | JGI IMG/M metagenome (GOLD analysis project Ga0306924, IMG submission 203756) | Lab enrichment of tropical soil microbial communities from Luquillo Experimental Forest, Puerto Rico - statanox.12C.anox.44.000.111 (v2)... | ecosystem: Environmental > Terrestrial >... | reverse complement strand
TATGACGCGCGTGTTGAAGTCGTCGCGCGGCAGCGGCGCAATTTCCAGCGCGCCGTTACCCAGCTTGTCGATGGGCACGTTGTGCGCGCCGGAGAGGCTTCCCCGGGAAAATTCCTCGGCATCGCGCCCGTCGAAGAACACCGCGGTGCCGTCAACGTTGAAGATGCGCAAAATGCCTTCCAGCTCGATCTCGACTGGCCCGTTGAGTGCGCGCCAGATCGGGATGCCGAGCTGATAACGGCGCACATTGGTGAAACCGGCGGCAAGCAGGTGCTCGCTCAGCCGCCGGCTCGCCTGGCAGAACTGCCCGTTGCAGTAGAGCACGAGCGGCTTGGTTTTATCCCCTTCGAGCAGACGCTCGACTGCAGCAACGTATTCCGCTGGCGCATCGGATTGCGGCGCCACGTTGCGTGCGCCCGCGATATGGCCGGCCACATATTCCGAGCGCTTGCGGGAGTCGAGCACGACCGCGCTACCGTCCGCCAGAATGCGCCGCAGCTCCTCGGTGCCGACCTCCGGCGTCTTCGCATTCGCTTCGCCCAGGGTCGCCTGAAACACGCTCGGGCCCTGCCCCATAGCTGCGCTGGTCGCCGCCACTGCCACGATCGTCACTGCCCAAGCGGCAATGCCTGCTCGCATCAATGTCTTTGCCGGCACGGATTGATCCTCTGCGGTTAGGTCGCCACAGTCACGGTGTGGCGGCCGAATGGCGGGATGTTAGCCGAGCGCACCGGCGCCGTCGATTTGCCCCGAGGCGGCTCTCGCGGCGGTCGACAGGTTCGGGTGTTGGCGCAATAATCGGCAAGGACCGAGCGATGGGCAGCATTCCATGTTCGCCAACCTCAAAGCAGCGTGGGAGCGGCTGATCGGCGGTCGCGTCGGCGCCTCCGAGGAGGCGGCCGAGCCGCCGATCGAATACAAGGGATATCGCATCCGGCCCGCGCCCTACCGGACCAACGGCCAGTATCAGACTGCAGGCATCATCGAGAAGGATGCTCCCGACGGCATGAAATCGCATCGCTTCGTGCGCGCCGACATGCACCACAGCCGCGAGGATGCGATTGCGTTCACCATCTCCAAGGCGAAGCAGATCATCGACCTGCAGGGCGACCGAATTTTCGCCTGAAGATCGTCGCTCCTACTTACTACTATCCGCGGCGTGGCACACTCAAACGCAAGTAAACGCGATGAAATCCCTGCTCTATTGCACGATGCGTTTCCACGAAGCCGAAATGGGCGTACATCGACAAATTCTCCGTCATCGCCACGTTCGTGTAGAGGCGGATGGCAGGCAGGCGCAGGCGTTTGGCCTCGCCGATCGCATGATCGATCAGTTGGCGCCCGAGGCCTTTGCCTTGGCACGCCGGGTCGATGGCAATGTTGTCGATGAAGTAAGCGTCGCCTTCGGCCCAAGCAATCATATAGCCGTCGACCGCACCGGCAGTCTCGATTACCACAGTATGGTCGGCGGCGATCTCGGCAGCAAAATCGGCGAGCATCGGCGCGGGCTCGCGGCCCATTCGCGGTATATATTTGGTGTAGGCGGCACGCGCGATTGCGCCGAGGCGTGCGGCATCGTCTGGCAAAGCTCTGCGGATACGGGACGCGTGACGGCGACGCGCTGACATGCTCCTTCGTGGTCGGGGGCTCACCGGTCGCGCAGGCGATCCATCAGGGACTTCTCCTGGCCGCCGTCGATCTCGATCATCGTGCCGTTAACGAAGAAGGCGAGATCAGAGGCGAGGAAGGTCACGAGATTGGCGACCTCCTCGGATTCGGCGATGCGCCCGAGCGGGATGCTGGCGGGCGCGAGCTTGTCCGCTTCTTCGAATGAGAGATTCATGTCGCGTGCCATCGCGTGCACCAGGCCGGTCCAGCGCTCCGTGCGCACCGGCCCCGGATTGACGCAGACGAAACTAATATTGTCGCGCCCGTACTGGCTGGCAAGCGAAAGCGTCAAATTCTGTCCCGCCGCATTGGCGGCGCCCGGCGCAATTTCCCAGTAAGAGACCTTTACGCCGTCATTGCCGATCACGTTGACCACGCGGCCCTTGCGCTGCTTTTGCATGATCGGCAGCACATGCTTCATGCAGCGCACGTAGCCCATGAACTTGAGCTGAAGCGCGCTCGCCCATTCCTCCTCGCCGAGGTGCTCGATGACGCCGCCCGGCGCCGAGCCGGCATTGTTAACGAGGATATCGATGCGACCGAGCGCGGCGTGCGCCTGCTTGACGAACTTTTCCGCGTCTGCCGACTTGGTGAGATCGGCAACGATGGGCGTGATCCTGCGGCCGGTCTCCTTGGCGATTTCCGCTGCGGCCTGTTCGAGCGGTTCTTTGCGCCGCGCACAGATCGCGACGTCCACGCCTTCGCGCGCGAACGCGCGGGTCACTGCCTTGCCGATGCCCGCGCTCGCCCCCGTGACAATGGCCTTCTTGCCCGTCATCGCCAGGTCCATGAATATCTCCCCTTCTTACGAAACTTGCAGCCGCGGCATCAGCGCGCGCGCATTGTAGTCCAGGATTTTTGCGGTCTCCACGTCGGAGAAACCGGCCCTGCGCACCGTGCCGATCGGATCGAGGTCGGCCGGCGGAAAGGAATAATCGCTGCCAAGCACGATGCGCTCGACGCTAACAGCTTCGGCCAACCAGCGCAGTTGCATAGGGTTGTGCAGGATCGTGTCGTAATGGAAACGCTGCGCATAGGCGGACGGCGCCGCGGCGGCGACGTCGCCCTGCGCTGCGCGATCCATACGGGCGTGCAGGCAATCGAAGCGCCCGATGAGATAGGGAAACGTGCCGCCGCCGTGGGCGAGAATGAGCTGCAGATCGGGAAACCGGTCGAGCACGCCGGAAAAGATCAGCGAGCCCACGCACAGCGTGGTGTCGAAGGTGTATTGCGCGATCTGCACGAGCGCGAATTTGCCGGTGCGCGGCGTGGGCACCGCCTGCACCGGATGAATGAAAATCGGCGCGCGCAGCGCTACCGACGCGTGCCAGAACTCGTCGAGGTTGAGCTCGCCCAGATTGATGCCCTCCACGTTCGCGGCGATGACCAGGCCGGCGGCGCCCAACTGCTTCATGGCGAATTCCGCCTCGCGCGCGGCAGCGGCCGGGTCGGACAACGGCACCGACGCAAACAGCGCGAACGCTTTCGGATGCTGCTGGCAAAGTTCGGACAGCGACTCGTTCAGCAGCCGATGCCAACGCGAAGCGAGCGCGCTCGGCAGGCCATAGGCAAAAATATCGGGCCAGACGGAGAGGACCTGACAGGTGACGCCTTGCCCGGCCATGCCGTCGAGCCGCGCATTCACCGGCTCGATCAGTTTTGGGAAAAACGGCCGCACCTTGAGGCCATAGTCGAAATGCAGCGCGCATTGCGGCGGCGTTTTGACGAGCGACACGCCGAAATCTTTTGCGCGCTCTTCCAGCGTCGCGATGATCCGCTGCGGAACATAATGGGCATGCACATCGATGGGCATGGCAGGCCTTGCGGTGAGAAGGTGGGGGAGGGGGCAGCAGGACGAAGGGCAGCTTTAGACGGTTTTTGCGAGAAATGGAATCAGATCTCAAACTAGGTGCTGTCATGCCCGCGAAAGCGCGCATCGATGCCGCCGGCGCGCGGCACGATTTCGGCGGCAGTTCTCAGCGGTGCACGCGCTTAACGACGTTCCGATCTTTCGTTCGCAATCGCCGCCGGAGCCATTGATCCCGGCAGGAATTATCGGCCATCATGGGGGACACAAACTAAGGGCCGAGGACAGCATGAAACCGTATTTGTCCGTTCTGTTACTGTCGCTGAGCGTCTTGTCGACGCCTGCTTTTGCCCAGTTCGGGGGTCACCAGGGCACCCGGGAACAGCAGCGAGCGTGCCGGCCCGATGTGGTCCGATATTGCCGCGGCATTCAGGATGATTATGCGATCTCGAGTTGTCTGCAGGCGAATATGCCGCGGTTGTCAGCCGCTTGCCGTCGTGTTTTCGGCGGTCGCTAAGCCTGCACAATAATCGTTCCCGGGCGCACCATCGCTGCGAACCCAGTTCGCTCGCGGAGCATTTCCCACGCGAAAGCATGCACGCGCGTGCGCCTCCGCCCCCTCCCGCAACGGGAAGAGGCTGATCGAGCGGGCCGCGCTCGGCGGAGTCGATGACACCGAAGATGAATCGGATTGCAAGCCAGGCGCCGATACACATCCCGACGTCGCCCTTCGTTCGTCTGGTCGATCTCTGCGTCAGGCATGCGTGGTGGACCATCGTGCTTGCGCTCGCGCTGGCGATCGGCGCGGCCATCTATGCCGCGAAGCATTTCGCGATTCACACCGATGTTCGGGATCTCATCTCGCCCAACTTGCCCTGGTCGCAACGATCCCAGCAGTATCAGAATGAATTCCCGCAACGGGACATTATTGTCGTGCTCGATGGCCCGACCGCGGAAGGGGTCGAGCAGGCCGCGACCGAGTTCGCCGATGCGCTCACCGCGCGAACCGACCGGTTTCGTGTAGTCAGCCATCCCGGCAGCGGCAGCTTCTTCGAGCAGAACGGACTCTTGTTCCTCTCGATTGACGAGGTCAAACGGATCGCGGACGGATTGAGCCGCGCAGACGCGTTGCTCGGGACTTTGGCATCAGATCCGAGCCTGCGAGGCGCGCTCGACGCGCTGTCGCTCGTGCTGCTCGGGGTCGAGCGTGGCGAGATCAAGCTGGACGACGCCGCCCGGCCGATGATCGCGGCGGCCGACACTGCCGAAGCCGTGCTCGCCGGCCGGCCCGCGAGCTTCTCCTGGCGCGCTTTGGCGAGCGGCAGCACGACCAACCCGGAAGATCTGCGGCGCTTTCTCCAGGTCCAGCCGGTGCTCGACTTCACGGCGCTGCAGCCCGGGCACGCCGCCACCGAGGCAATCGCGCAGATCGCCTCGCAGCTCGATCTCGCCGGCCAATACCAGGTGCGGGTGCGGCAAACCGGCATCATTCCGATCAACGACGACGAATTCGGAACGATCAAGCAGAACGCCGAGCTCAATGTCGCCATGACCCTGCTCGCGGTGCTGATCATCCTTTGGCTGGCGCTGCATTCGTTTCGCATCATATTGGCTGCAGTCGTCAGTCTGTTCGTCGGCCTCGCTATTTCCAGCGCGGTCGGCCTATTCCTGGTCGGCGCGCTGAATCTGATTTCGGTGGCATTCTTCGTCCTGTTTATCGGTCTCGGCGTCGATTTCGGCATCCAATTCAGCGTGCGCTACCGCGCCGAACGCCATGATCATTCCGATCTGCACGCAGCGCTGCACAGCGCGGCGCTCAAAGCGGGCGGCCCGCTGGCGCTCGCGGCCATTGCCACCGCAGTGGGCTTTGCCTCATTCCTGCCGACCTCGTATCGCGGCCTCTCGGAGCTTGGCGAGATCGCGGGCGCCGGGATGATCATCGCGTTTCTCACCAGCATCACGCTGCTGCCGGCACTGCTCGCGGTGTTAAATCCTCCCGGCGAACCGCATCCGGTCGGATTCAAAGTGTTGGCGCCGCTCGATCATTTCACGGAACGCCACCGCGTTCCCATTATCGCGACCACGCTTGTCGTTGTGGTGCTCGCCTCGCCGCTTCTCTTCTTTCTGCGCTTCGATTTCAACCCGCTGCATCTGCGCAGCGCGGACGTGGAATCGGTCGAGACCTATATCGAGCTGGGAAACGACCCGCAGACCGGCGCCAACGCAATCGACATGTTGGCGCCTGATTTGGCGGCCGCCGATCAAATCGCGCAGCGGATTGCCAAGTTGCCGCAGGTCGCGCAGGCGCGCACGCTCAGCAACCTGGTGCCGAGCGATCAGGAGGAAAAGTTGAAGCTGATCCACGACGCGGCGGCCGCGATTGACGAATCCTTGAATCCGACCGAGCTGGAGAAGGCGCCGACCGATCAGGAGAATATCGACGCGCTCACGATGACCGCGGAAACGCTGGCAAAGGTTGCCGGCAAGGAGCAGGGGCCCGGGCCGGACGCGGCGCGCCGGCTTTCGCGGCTCCTCTCGCAGCTCGCCGAAGCAGATCCGGCGATCCGCGAGCGGCTACAGGCGGTGCTCGTCGAACCGTTGCATTTCTCGCTCGATCAGCTCAGAAGCGAACTCAAGGCACAGCCGGTTTCGATCGAGTCGATCCCGCCCGACCTGCGCAGAGAGTGGATCACTCCGGACGGACGCGCTCGGCTCGAAGTCCTGCCCAAAGGCGACCCGGAAGACACGCAGACCCTGCAGAATTTCGTGCGCGCGGTGTTGGCGGTCGAGCCGAACGCGGTAGGTCCTGCGGTCGTGCTTTACGAAGCGGGACGGACCGTCGTGCGCGCCTTTATTTTGTCCGGTGTCTACGCCCTTTCCGCGATTTTCGTGCTGCTGTTGAGCACGCTGCGGCGGATCGGTGATGTGCTGCTGACGCTGGTGCCGCTGCTGGTCGCCGGCCTCGTGACGATGGAGCTGTGCGTCGCGTTTGATCTCGCGCTCAATTTCGCGAACATTCTGGCGCTGCCGCTGCTGCTCGGGGTCGGGGTCGCGTTCAAGATCTATTACATCGTGGCGTGGCGCTCCGGCAAAACCCACCTGCTGCAATCGAGCCTCACCCGCGCGGTGCTGTTCAGTGGCATGACCACGGCGACGGCGTTCGGCAGCCTTTGGATGTCGAGCCATCCCGGCACCTCGAGCATGGGCAAGTTGATGGCGCTCTCGCTCCTCTGCACGATGGCGGCGGCGGTGTTGTTTCAACCAGTGCTGATGGGCCCGCCGCGGATGAAAGCGCAGGCGTAAGCCGCGTCCGTCTGTGCCGACATTGCCAGCAGAGCGTGGAAGTAGCATTCTCGCGTGAAAAAATTGTGCGCGCTCAAGGGAGGCAGTCATGCGCCGGTTGGTTGGGTTTATCGCCTTGGCTCTTTTCCTCGGACTTGCGCCCTCGCACGCGCAGCAGCCGCAGCTCCCGACGATCACGCCGCCGCCAGGCGTCAAGGTGACCCCGCTGGTGACCGATGCCCAGGTGAGCGGCGTTGCGGACAAGGTGTTCGTCCTGCTCACCGCCGAATTCGCGCCGAACGGCGGCACCACCGGCCGCCACATGCATCCCGGCGACGAGTACGGAACGGTGGTCGAAGGGACCATCGTCACGCAGCAGGCGGGAGGCGAATGGAAGACGGTCAATGCCGGGCAGTCCTACTACGTCCCCGCCTGGGTTGTGCACGAGACCAAGAATACCGGCGACAGGCCGGCGCGCACCTACAACGCGTTCATCATCGAGAAGGGAAAGCCGCGCGTCATTCCGGCGCAGTAATACGGCGGCAAGCGACTCTCAGAATCATCGCGGCGCGGGCGGCGAGGCGCTGTGTTCGGCCGCTGCGCTTGCCGCCAGGAATGCTCGCGCTTCTGCAATCTCCAACCGGATCGTGTCGGCCTTCGCGGTGAGTTGCTCGAGCTTTGAATACCATTGCCGTGCCTGATCGGCCTGCCCGAGTGCCTTGGCAGCCCGCGCCGCGCCGAGATAGCTGCGAAATCGGTTGGGCGATGCCTTGAGCGAGGCCTCGAAGGCCGCCAAGGCTTCGGCCGGCTGGCCCACTTCCAGCAGAAGCTCGCCGTAAAGCTCGCGAATCGGCACGAGCTTGTTCTCCAAATAGATGTGCTTCTCGCGGGCGTCGTCGAGCTCGGCCGCCTCGCGCATCAGCGAGCGTGCCTCCGCGGCGCGTCCTTCGGTCAGCGCGATCGCGGCGTCGGCTGCGCGCGCGTATACGTCGACCAGCCCGGCCCAGTAATCGGATTCGCTGCGGCGGATCGGCTCGCGCAGCGCGCGCAAGGCCCTTAGCTCGGTCTTCGCCGCCGCGACCTGGCCGCTGCGGGCAAGGCCGAGCGCACGGGTAAAGCGGGCGGTGGCATCGAGTACGGGCCAGCCCGCCTCGCGTTTGAGCGTCGCCGCCGCGCTCCAGTCGCCGCGCTCGAGTGCGTAGCGCGCCTCGACCAGGCTGAACGATTTGCGCGCGTGCCGCAAAAGCTCGAGCCCCTCGGCGACGCGCTTGTCCTGGGCAAGCTGCAGCCGCGCATAGGCGATGAAATCGAAGCCATGCAGATTGCGGATGTCGAGTGCGGCGGGACCTGCCGCGGCCGCTTGCGCCATTGCGGGCGCCAGCTGCGCGGCGGACTCGTTCGCGGCGATCGACTCCTCCCACAAACCCAGCATCGTGAAGATGTGGGAGGGCATGTGGCGCGAGTGCAAAGAGGCCGGCGCGATCGCGGCGTAGCGGCGCGCGGCAGCGAGGCCGCGCTCGGCAAGCGGCGCGTAGGCATAGGCATGGATGAGATAGTGCGACGCGCCGGGATGATCGGGATGGCTGGTCCAAAGATCTTCCAGGATCTTCGCGGCCTTGAGTTGGCGCGCGTAGGTCTTGTCGGTCAGGTCGACCGCCTCGAGGATCGCGAGCGCGTAGAACGCGGTCGCCTCCGGATCATCCGGATAGGCGTGCGCGAGCCGCTCCATCGCCGCTTCGTAGGCTTGCGTGCGCGCCGCATGGCCGCCGTGCCCGTAATCGCGGCAATAGACGTCGAGCGCGTCGATGAACGCGCGCTCGCGCTCGGTCTTCGGCTGCGCCGCCTTGGCGCGGCGCAGGAAGGCCGGGCCTTTGCCCAGCGCGTCGGCATCCAGCATGCCGCCGAGGGGATTGCCGCGCGCGCTCATCGCCGCGCCCCACCACGCCATCGCGCAATTGCGATCGGTCTTGGCGATCGCCGTGAACGCATCGACTGCTGCATGGTCGAACGAGTGAAGCCGCGCCACCGCCGTCTCGAACGGCTTGGCAACGCTTGCCGCGCAGGAGGTCGGAAACGATACCTTGCCGAAATCGTCCGCTGCGCCGGCACGCGCGCTGGGCGCTCCGCCATCCATGGCGAGAAGTGTTAAAGTTGTAAATACGAGCGCAGCCGTCCGATGGTGACGTGTCCGCGACCAATTCGTCATTTGCCCTCCCGATCTGAATGCCAAATCAACTGCAACCTTTCGGCCTCACGCCGGACGCTACTCCTCGGGCTCGGTCGTGAACAGGAGCGGATAGCCCTTGCGACGTCCCGCTTCGGTGGCGCGCGTCGCCTTGGTTTCGGCCACGTCGCGCGTGAACACGGCGACGACGCAGGCGCCGCGTTTGTGCGCGGTGATCATCACCCGGTAGGCTTGCTCCTGGTTCATGCGGAATTCCGCTTTGAGCACCGTGACCACGAACTCGCGCGGCGTGTAGTCGTCGTTGATGAGAATGACTTTGTGCAGACGCGGCCGTTCCGTCTTCAGGCCGGTTTTGGGACGTGGTTTGCTGGCGACGTCGCTCATCGCAGGGTGCTCGTAGCTGGCAGAGTGAGTGAGCGTCAGCGAAACCCATCGATGAGTTTCGCCCGCCTTCGTCGGGCTCAACCCATCGTACGCCGCCATGGAACATAATTGTACCAGTTCGCCCGGCGACGCTTATGGCGCGTACACCCATGCCTCGATCAGCATGCTCGCGCCGGGAACCGGCAACGGCGTCGGCACCTCCACCGCCGAGAACGGCAGCGGACGGCCGGCCAAATGGCGCCGCCAAGCCTGGTACACCGGATAGAACTCGGCAATATCGGTATGGAATTGCTGCACGCGCACGACGTTGGTGAGCGAAGTGCCGGCGGCTTCGCACAGCCGGGCGATATTGCCGATGATGATTTCCGCCTGCATCTCAGCCGGCGACGAGAACCAGGGCTGATGCAGATCGCGTGCCGCTGAAGGCGCAAGCCCGTCGCGATCGGCCGCCATCAAGCCGGAGATGAACAGCAGATCTCCCGCGCGCACCGCTTGCGGCTGCTGATGCAACGCTGTCGCCACCTCGGCTTTTATGTGGCGCTTGCGCGCCGCGCTTCCCGGTTTCACCGCCAGCACGTTGACTTCGATTTTGCCGTGGTAAGGCGCGAGCCCATGCTCGATGCAGGGGATGACTGAGAAGGTCGGGCCAGCGTTGCCGAAATGCCGCGACCACACTTCCGTGAAGGCGGAATAATCCTCCGGGTCGGTGAGATAGATTTGCGCGTGCGCCACATCCTCGAGCGAAGCGCCGGCGAGCTTTAATGACGGGACGATCCGCTGCGTGATGATGAATTCGGTCTCGAGCTTGATCGGCTGCCCGCCCCATTGCGCGCCCTCGGCCATCAGCGCCGCCGCGGCGATGCCGTTGCGGCGCGGCTCGTCGCCGATTGCCATGCTGGTGATACCGGGAATGAAAATAAAGTTGCCAACCGTGAGCGCCGGCGAATAGCCCGACGTGGGCCGTCCTTTCAGATGCGCGTGCTGGAGATGCTCGACCGCGAAGTTCTGCTCAGGGATCACCGCGACCGCCTGCACGTTCATGTCGGCATCGGGGAGCAACAGCCGTTTCTGCGTGATCGAGGTCGAGGGCGGAATCCGCCCGCGCAGGAAGGCGCGCCGGACCTGCTGATACGGCGGCACCGCCTTTACGGTTGTGTAATACTGGTCGGTGCGAACGAGGTTGGCACGATCGGTGCCGGCGGCGGCAAGCACGGCATCGAGATTCTCGAAGATGCGTTGCGCCTCCTTTTCGCGCTTGGGTAGGCCGGCATGCGGTGCGCCTGCGGAAAGGACGTCCGGCGCAATGCCACTGACGAAATCCTGCGCCATCAATCCGGTGGCGAACACCCAGCGGCCCGCCTTCATCCCTTGCGCGAATTTGATCTTGCCGGCACCGAGCTCGACCGGAAGCAGCGGCTCCACCGCAGACGCCTTCTTGTTGCTCATCGTGCCTGGTCCAGTGCGCCGGCCAGCTTGGCATTGCGCGCACGCCGAGGGAAGATACGGCTGACAAACTCCGTAGTGGAGGGGAGCAGTATATGAGGCATTCTCTGCGCGCAGGTTTGTTCGTCGCAGTCGTGACCACGCTCGCGCCGACGCTGGCGCAGGCGCAGAGTTATCCGACGCGCGCCATCACCATCGTCGTGCCGTTTGCGCCGGGCGGCTTGACCGACGTGCCGGTCCGCGTGCTGGCAGCCATGATGCAGGAGCGCATCGGCCAGAACATCGTGATCGAAAACAAGCCCGGCGGCTCCGGCGTGGTGGGCGGCATCTATGCGGTGCGCGCGGCGCCGGACGGATATATGCTGTTCGCCAACTCGGTCGCCGACGCGCAGAACCTCCACTACATTCCGGTGCCGTATAACGCGGTCGACGATTTCGCCATGATCGGCATGATCGTCGAGGGGCCGCCGCTGGTCCTCATCATCGACGCCAAGCTTCCCTACAAATCGCTCGCGGAACTGCTCGCTGACGCCAGGGCCAACCCGAAGAAGATCAGCTTCGGCACGTCCGGGCCCGCTACCTCGCCCGCGATCGCGCTCACCCAGCTCAACTCGCTCGGCAAGACCGAGATCGTAGGCGTGCCCTACCGCGGCTCGGGCGAAGCGGCGCGCAACGTCGCGGCTGGCAGCATCGAGGGTGCATTTGCGTTCTACTCCCAGGCCAAGCCGCTCGCCGACGACGGCAAGGTGCGTGCGCTCGCGGTGGCAAGCCCGCAGCCCATTGCGACCTGGGCCGACGTGCCGACCATGGAGGAGTTGGGATTCCCCAATTTCGACTACCGCGGGTTCGTCGGCCTCGCGGCACCCGCCAAGACGCCGCCGGCAATCACCGGGTTCCTCAATAAGGAACTCAACGCGGTCGTGCAGTCGCAGCCGTTCCGCGAGCGCATGGAGGCGCTGGGCACGACGGTTCCGCCCGACAATATGCCCGAGAAATTGGCCGACTACATGCGACGCGAGACGGCGCGCCAGGGGGAATTGGCCCGGCTCTCCGGTCACCAGCCGCTGGCGCCCCACCGGTGAGTGCGGCGCCGGATCGCGGAATTTTGTTTGATAACAATTTTGATTCACCTGGAGTTGATCGCTAGGGGTGCTGGAACCCATTAATGTCCCTGAACACGCGCAGCTCAAGCTGCCATTGTCATCGACAGGGAGGGCAAGCCGATGCGCAGAATTCTCGTTGTATTCGATGATTTCCGTGCCAATGGTCTGCTCCGGCCTGCCGCCGAAAAGTTTGGCGGCGCTTGGCTCGCCTGCTTTCTGGTCATGGCGCGCGGCGACATCCTCGCCGGCTTCAGTTTCGAGCACATCCGCCTCGCCTCGATCTGCGGCATCGTCGGCGCGGCGGTTACCGTTGCCCTCCTTGCCCAGATGGACCGCACGAGCGACAGCGTCGCTCGCCAGGCGACGCTCAGCGCGGTGGTGACCTTCATCGGTGACATTTTTGCGCATCCATCGCATTTCGGGCCGCAATGGGCCGAGCCGGTGATCACGGCCGCGGTATCCGCGGCTATCGCCGTCGTCGCCTGGCATGCAAAGCGTCTGGCGAAGCGCCTCGCGGCGCCGGAGCTTCCCGAGCGCAGGATGGGTTGAGCGAAATTCCGTGGCGCCGCCTTTGATGGGTTTCGTCCGGCTTGCGCCGGGCTCAACCCATGCTACGCCATCAAATCAGCTTCAGCCCCTTCAGGCTCGCGTGCCCCTCTTTGCCGACGATGATGTGATCGTGCACCGCGATGCCGAGCGGGCGCGCCACTTCGATGATTGCCTTGGTCATCTCGACGTCGGCACGCGAGGGCGTCGGGTCGCCGGACGGATGATTGTGCACGAGAATTATCGCGGTGGCGGAAAGCTCGAGCGCGCACTTGACGACCTCGCGCGGATAGACCGGCGTGTGGTCGACCGTCCCGGTCTGCTGCGCCTCGTCGGCGATGAGGTGGTTGCGCTTGTCGAGAAACAGGATGCGGAACTGCTCCTTGTCGGCGAACGCCATCGTGGTGCGGCAATAGTCGAGCACGTGCGACCATGACGACAGCACTTGACGTTCTCTGATCCCATCGCGTGCAAAGCGGATTGCCGCCGCGTGAACGATCTTGAGATCGGTGATGCTACTTTCGCCCAGGCCTTTTATTTCCGCGAGCCGTTGTGCCGGTGCGGCGAGCACCTCGGCAAACGACCCGAAGGTTTTGAGCAAGGTTTTGGCGAGCGGCTTCAAATCGCCGCGCGGGAGGGCGCGAAATAGCACGAGCTCCAGCATCTCATAATCGGTCACCGCAGCGTTGCCGCCCTCGAGGAACCGTTTGCGCAGGCGCTTGCGATGCCCGTGATAATGCGGCGCGCCCTCCTGCTCGGCAGGTTTTTGGTTCTTTGCGTTTTCCGACATCGCACGACTAACTGCCCCGCGCCGTCAGGAGCGGAGGTCCGAGTCAGCATGACCGCTCCGCCTGATTTTGCAATGGGCGCTTGGATAATCGCGGCTCCGCTCAAACGTTCTCGAGCTGGAGCACGGCCGCGGTGTCGGCGCGCACCCGCCGACATAGCTCGGCATCCTCAATCAGCGAGCGCCCGTAGGACGGGATCAGCTGCCTCAGCTTGTCGGCCTATCCGCCGGGCTTGAGCTCGTTGGCAAAGCAGCGTTCGAGCAGGCCGACGACGGCGGCTCTACTGCGGTCTACTCCTTCCGTTACAACATCAGCGCTGGCGGCCTGATGTCCTACGGGCCGAATACGTGGAGCCTTACCGACGCGCGGCCGGCTACATCGATCGCATTCTCAAGGGCGAGAAGCCCGCCGAGCTACCGGTGGATTGGGTTCGCGCTCTTGCGAGGGGCAGTACCGAAAGCGAGCGCACGCCTTGCGCGCCGTGAATGAGAACCCCTTCGATGTCTGCCGTGGCGGATGGACCGCTGTGAAACGCGGCGTAATGGCCGTTGCGGAACTCCGGCCGGCGATAAGCATGATGCAGGTTGACGACGATGTCGGCGGGATCGAGCAGCACAATCAGGTGTTGCGCGAGATAAGCGACGGCATTGACGCGCAGCTCCATGTCGCTGAGCAGCACTGACCCCGTCTCGGCGACCGCGAAGGCGGCGCGCACGATCGCGAAATCGACATCGGCCAGATCTTGCGGGGCGCGGACGGCGGCAATGTCACGGCTGCCGGCGATCTCCGGCACCGTCGAGCACACGACCTTGGCGTTCGCGACTTTTGCTCGAACTGGCGCGAGCGTATCGCCGCCGGTGGGCGGATCGAGAAAAATCCCGCCCATGTGTTCCAGGCTCTCCTTGAATGCAGCCAGAAGGGGTGCGGGGCGGTGCTCGTCAAACAGTGGAACAGCCGGCAGCGCGCGCTCCAGCTTCGGCCGGTTTGCGCGGATAGACGCAAAAATTTCGTCGCGGCCGCTCATCGTTTGTCTCCGCGATTGGCGTGATACCAGCTATGGAATGTCTGCTTGGGCGGATGCATCATCTCGCGATGCTTCCCCCATGCATTGAGGCCGTTGTAGATCACGAAGCGCGGAAGATGAGCGAGCGCGACATCCGCTGCGGCGATGGCCGCACGGTAGGCAGCCGGCCGCGAGAGCAGTTCGCCCATCGTCTTCATGAGTGCTTTCTTGACGAATGGCGTCTCATGCTGCTTCACAAGCTCGCGCCGCCAAGCATAGATCTGCTCGTGGATGTTGATCTTGACCGGGCAGACATTGGTGCAGCTTCCGTTGAGGGTCGAAGCAAAGGGCAAATTGGTGTATTTGTGCCTGTTGAAGGTCGGATCGATGATAAGGCCGATGGGGCCTGAATAAGTGGCGCCGTAACTTAAACCGCCGCTGCGCCGATAGACCGGACAGGTATTCATACAGGCCCCGCAGCGAATGCATTTGAGCGATGTCCAGAACTCGGCCATGCCGAGGCGCGCGGACCGGCCGTTGTCGACCAGCACGAAGTGCATCTCGCCACCCTCGTGCGGTCCACGGAAATGCGAGGTGTATTGCGTGACCGGCGAGCCAAGCGCACTGCGCGACAACAGGCGTACGAATACCGCCAGATGCTCGAGCCGCGGGATGATCTTCTCGATACCGATCGAGGCGATATGCAGCTTCGGCACGTTGGCGGAGAGATCGGCATTGCCTTCATTGGTGCAGACGACCACGCTACCGGTCTCGGCGACCGCGAAATTGCAGCCGGTCATTCCGGCATCGGCGGCGAGGATCAGCGGACGGGTCGCCTCGCGCTGCGACTCCGCCAGATAGTGCACGTTGCTGTTGTCGGGATCGGTGCCGATCGTCCTTGCGAATACCTGCGCGACATCGGTGCGCAGCTTGTGCACGGCCGGCACGACGATATGGCTCGGATCTTCATGGTCGAGCTGCTGAATGCGCTCACCGAGATCGGTCTCGATCACCTCGATGCCGACCGCAGCCATGTAGGGCCGGAAACCGCACTCCTCGGTGAGCATCGACTTGCTCTTGATGAGCGACTTGGCGCCGTGGTCTTTGAGGATGCCGTGAACAATTCGGTTGTGCTCCGCCGCGTCGCGCGCCCAATGCACAACAACCCCGTTCGAGCGCGCATTGGCCTCAAACTGATCGAGGTACTCGTCGAGGTTGGTGAGCGTGTGCGCCTTGATAGCCGAAGCGAGCGAACGAAGCTCTTCCCACTCGGGAATGCCGTGCATCTGGCGATCGCGCTTTTGCCGCAGATCCCAAAGCCGCTCGTCGTGCATCTTCTCGTGCTCGGGCGCGGCAATGAAGCGGGCTGCCGCCTCCGCCTGGTCAATCGGCCGATTGCCATGAACCTTGGCGCCGCGCGGCTGCGGCTCGGGTTTGGCGCGTAGCGGCTTCGAGACGCCCTCCGCATGATCAAGACGGCGACCGTTGCGATGGATCGATTCAGCGTCGTCGGGAGCCAGCAGCTCGGGATGCAGCATGGCAGGAGAGGCGCTCATGCGCTGGCTCCATTGAGGATCTGGGCGATGTGGATGAACTTCATCGGCACGCCGATGCGCTCGGCGCAGCCCTGCTGGTGCATCAGGCAGGAGCTGTCGGCCGAGACGATGTACTCGGCGCCGGCGCGCGCGTGATCGCTGACCTTGTCATAGCCCATCTTCGTCGAGACGACTTCCTCGAACACCGAGAAGGTGCCGCCGAAGCCGCAGCATTCGTCGGGTCGCGCCGGCGTGACGAATTGGATTCCCTCGACCTTGGACAGCAGATCCATTGGCTTGGAAAAAAACGGCTCGTGCAGTTCCGAAGGGGCCGCGTGCTTGAGCTGCCGCAGCGTGCCGCAGCTGTTGTGCAGTCCAACCCGATGCGGGAACTTGGCCCACGGAAACGCATCCGCCTTTTGGATATCGTGCAGGAACTCGACCACCTCGAAGGTGCGGGCGCGAACCTCCTTGACCTCCAGCGTCTGTTCGATCGCATCCAAATTGGCGCGCACGTGATGGACGCAACTGCCGGAGGGTGCAACGACGTAATCGAAGCCGGAAAAGTTGCGGACGAAGAGCGCTTCCGTGTCGGCGCACTCGGCGTTGAACCCGCTGTTCGCCATCGGCTGCCCGCAACAGGTCTGGTCACGGGGATAGACGACCTCATGACCGAACCGCTCCAGAAGCTCGAGTGTTGCTATGCCTACTTCGGGGAAGAAGGCATCGATGTAGCAAGGGACGAACAGCCCGATCCGCATCTGCCACCCGCTTGTGTGCTCGTCGCGAATAGAATCAGCCGCGCTCCGCCATCGTTTCCTTGGTCTTGGCGATCGCGCGCGCCGGGTTGAGCCCTTTCGGGCAGGCCTTGGTGCAGTTCCTGATCGTATGGCAGCGATAGAGCCGGAACGGGTCTTCGAGCTGGTCGAGCCGCTCGCCGGTGCGCTGATCGCGGCTGTCGGCAAGCCAGCGGTAGGACTGCAGCAGGATTGACGGCCCGAGATACTTGTCCCGGTTCCACCAGTAGCTCGCCGCGCGCCCCGCTCGCGTGCACGGCTCATCGGGCAACCGCTGGGAAAGCCCGTCGCTACGGTCGATCATGTGACACGCTCAGCAGTCGTGCCTCACGTGCCGCCACCAGCCTCGCAGACGGTAACCGTTTTCAAGGTGCGCGGCAATGTGCGCCGCAAAACTTTGGGATCTCGCATGACCGCTGTGTTACGAGCGCCGTCGTGAGTATGGCGGCGCGCAACTGTACGGAGATGGAGGAGGACCCTTCCGCCGCGCCATCGAGCGTTTCGAGAATTTCGACTTGGAGCGCGGGACCGAGTTGCTCGAGCATGAGCGCCGAGGTGGCAATCATGATTCCGCGCCCACCAGCATGATATCCGGCTCCGACGAGCTGCGAGCATCAAGCATCAAGCATCAAGCATCAAGCATCAAGCATCAAGCATCAAGCATCAAGCATCAAGCATCAAGCATGCGAGACTTTCGCGCTAACCGACGGATTGCTCAAGGCCCGCCTAGGGCCCCGAACCCGAAGTTCGCACGATCAGGCGGCAAGTCGCGCCTGCGAACTTCGGAATCAAGGGACACTAGCGGTTCAACTGCGGGCGCCGCTTGAACAGCGCGGCCGGTCGAGCCCGCGCGGGGAGAGCGTGAAAATTTCCGCGCCGCTCTCCGTCACCGCAACGCTGTGCTCGAATTGCGCGGACAGCGAACGGTCGCGGGTAACCGCGGTCCAGCCGTCAGAGAGCACTTTTACGTGCGGGCGTCCGAGATTGATCATCGGCTCGACCGTGAAGAACATGCCGGGCCGCAGCACAATGCCTTCGCCGGGACGGCCCACGTGCACGATGTTGGGCTCGTCGTGAAACAGCCGGCCGAGGCCGTGGCCGCAGAAGTCGCGCACCACGCTCATATGCTGGCCTTCCACATAGTTCTGGATGGCGGCGCCGATGTCGCCGGTCGTGGCGCCGGGCCGAATCGCGGCGATCCCGCGCATCATCGCCTCGTAGGTGACATCGATCAGCCGCTCGGCGCGGCGCGGAACCGGGCCCGCGCAATACATCCGGCTGGAATCGCCGTGCCAGCCGTCGAGAATGAGCGTCACGTCGACATTGACGATGTCGCCCTCCTTGAGCGGTTTCTCGCCGGGAATGCCGTGACAGACGACGTGATTGACCGACGTGCAGGTCGCCTTGCGGTAGCCGCGATACATCAGGGTTGCCGGTGTCGCGTTGTGCGCGAGGGCAAAGTCGAACACGAGACGGTCGATCTTTTCGGTCGGAACGCCGGGCGCGATCTCGTCGGTCAGCATGTCCAGGCATTCGGCCACCAGACGCCCGGCCTTGCGCATGCCTTCGAAGGCGGCAGGGCCGTGGAGCTTGATCTGCCCGGTCTTGCGTTGCGGCGCCAGTGCCGCGTCGACGTAACTCATCAAGGCATCGCGGCCGCGCCGCCTCCTCGCGGCTCCGATGCCGCTGTTCCCAGCTCAATGTAAGCAAGGGGATGAAGGAAGCAAGCACTACAGAATGCCGGACCAAGTCCGGCCATGACGGGCGAGCGACCCCGACCGCGTCACTCCGCAATCGGAACGGGCTCCGCGACCTCGATGCCTTCGCAGGTGAGGCCGCAGCGATAGGCGATTGCCTCGACGCCTGCGGCGCGCGCCACATCGAAGGCTGTTCCGTAGACGGGATCGATGTCGCGCGCGAGCTTGAAGGACCGTGCCGACCCGATCTGGATCAGGAACAGCATCACCGCGCGCTGGCCAGCGGTGACCACCCCCGCAAGTTCGCCGAGATGCTTCGCGCCGCGCTTGGTCACCGCGTCGGGAAATTCGGCGAGCCCTGGCTGGCGCATCAAATGCACGTTCTTGATCTCCACGTAGCAGGGCGGCCGGCACGCGCCCCCGAGCAGGAAATCGATCCGCGAGTTTTTCCCATACCTCACTTCGCGCCGGAGCGCGGCATAGCCGGCGAGCTCCGGAATCAAGCCAGCCGCGATCGCCTCGGCAGCGAGCGCGTTGGGATGCCCGGTGTTGATGCCGACGAGCTCGGCGCCAGTGCCGAGATCTACCTCGACCAGTTCCCAGCTGTGGGCAAGCTTGCGTTTGGTGTTTGCCGACTTTGACAGCCACACCCGCGCGCCGGGCGCGTTGAGTCCAGTCATGGCGCCCGGATTGGCGCAGTGCACGGTCACGGTCTCGCCCGTGGCGAGCACGACATCGGCGAGGAAGCGCTTGTAGCGCTTGACCAGCGTGGCGGGGATGAGCGGATCGGCAAAACGCATTGCCGCCATTTGCAAAAAATCTGTGGCCGGGACAAGCCCGGCCACCGCTGTTCGTCACAGCCTTTTTCCGTCGCTCACTTCGCCAGCGGATCCGGGCGAAGCTGGAAGTGCACGGCCATCGGTTGCATGCCTTTGCCGCCCTCGATCAGCCACGGCGCCCGGTCGCCGCTTGAGGTCCACAAGCCACGACCCTTCCAGCCGGCGTTCGGGTCGTCGATGCGCCCGTCGAGCCCCTTGATGTAGAAGCCGAGCGGGTAGGGGACGCGCAGCAGGACCATCTTGCCGTCCTTGAGCGCGACGATGCCGTCCTGCAGGTTGGCGGTCGACATCGGCACGTCCTTGCCCAGGCCGAACGTGTCGTGCTGGTCGACCCAGCTGTAGTAGCTGGACTCGGCACTGTTCGGGCCGATGCCCTCGAAGCCCGGCCCCGGATATTGATAGAACGACCAGCCCTCCGGACAATGATCGCCGGTCGCCTTCGGGCCGTTGAGCGGACCCTTGCACTTGCGGCGGTCGAAGCTGCCGATGTGGCCGCTCGCCAGCGACACCCACACCACGCCTTGGCTATCGATATCGCCGCCGCGCGGGCCGAAGCCTGGCATCGGCACGTTATAGACCTCGGTGAGCGTGGTCTCCGGCGGGTTCGCGCCGGGAGCGATGCGCACGATCGAGCCGGGGCTGGCGCGCACCGTGCCCCAGATCGAGCCGTCCGCCGGGCTCGGCATCACCGCGTAGATTACCTGGCCGAGGCGCCGATCTTTGCTCGGGTCGAGCGGCTGATTGGGCTCGGTGTAATCGCCGCGCTTGCCGTCGCCGTTGGTGTCGACGATCAGCGCGGTCCAGCCCTGCGCCTTGGCCGCGTCACCGGTCTCGTTGAACAGCTTGGTGTTGATCCAGCCCACCACGCCGCCGCCGCCGCCGCTCGACGTCCACAAGGTGTCGTTGGCGTCATAAGCGAATTGCAGGTGATGGGTTTGGAAACAGGTGTCGACGAAGGTGTACTTCATCGTCTTGAGATCGAGGATCGAGAGCGCTCGGTGGGTCTGATCGAGCGGGGTGAGCTTGGCGGAGGGATGATCGGAGCCCTTCTTGCAGAAGTCCGGATTCTTCGGCCCGCGCACCGCCGCTGCCATCCACACCCGCCCGTCCTTGTCGAACATGGAGTTGTGGTTGTTGACCTTGCTGTCCCAAATCTTCTCCGTGCCCCAATAGGGTGACGGTCCGAGCGGCCGCGCCATCGCCGCATGTCCCGGTCCCAACGCCTCGGGCGCGTCCGCCTCGCGCATCGGCGCATGGAAGTTCTTCACCGTGTGCGTTTTCGGATCGAGGATCGGAATGTTGTCCATGCTGTATTCGGGCGAGCCGACCACCGGTCCGTAGCCATTGACCGTCGGATAGCGCCGGTCCGACGAGATCAGGTCATGCAGGTACTGCTTCTCGTTGGCCCAATCCCAGGTGGTGACCACGATGTTGCGCTCTGCGCCTTGCGGCCGCGGCGGCTTGCTGTGCGGCAGCTCGCCCTTCTCGACGCGTTCGGTCCAGTCAGCGAAGTACTTGATCGGTGCGCCGGCGAGTTGTCCGGCCAGGATGTTGACCATTAGCTCGCCGGCCTGGCCCGATTGCGTGCGCTTCACCCACGCCTCGGCGTGCGAGGAAAACTCACCGAGCCCTGGCGGCAGCGTGCGCGTCGATAGCTGACCGAGCTGATGACAGCCGACGCAGCCGTTGTTCTTCATCAGGTTGAGCCAGTCGGTCTGCTTGACCTTGTCCGGAATGTCACCGTCCTTTTTGCCGAACTGGCTGGCATCCGGAATCTTCAGCATCGAGTACCAGTAGATCGCCGGATAATATTTTGCCGCTTCCTTATCGTTCGGCGCCGGCACCGCGCGCAGGTTGAGCTGCTGGCCCGGCTCGGCGTCGACCTTCGGCGAATCGACAAGGCCATAGCCGCGCACCCACACCTTGTATTTGGCTTTCGGCAGGTCGGGCACCACGTAGCGGCCCTGGTCGTCGGTGACCACCATCTTGGCGTAACGGGTCGGCAAATCGCGCGTTTCCGCGATTACCCAGACGCCGGCTTCCGGCCCGTTCGCGCCGGTGACCACGCCGCCGATATCGTCGTTGTCGATGGCGACGGCGGCCGGCGCACCCTGTTGGGCGGCTAGCCTTTCCGCGGACCCAGTCAACGCCACGGCAATGGCGATCGCCGCCACGCCGAGGCACAATCTGCTTTTCGTCATGTTGCGCTCCTCTCTTAATCTTCGCTTTTTATTCGGCGATCTTGGGCACCCCACACGGAGACCGCCGCCCTAATCTATAATTGTCGGCCGAAACGTGCGCGCTGTCCATGGGATCGCGCCTGCATTAGGCGACAAACGTGCCGCCGCGGTCTTCCTCGATGTGAATGCGCACGATCTCGTCGAACGAGGACTCCGCCTTGAAGCCCAGCGCGCGCGCACGGCCGGCATCGATGCGTTGCGGCCAACCCGCAACGATGCGCGCGACCAAAGGATCGTGCGCATGACGGATGCGCGCGGCAACGCGTTCGCCGGCGATGCGGCGCAGCGCGGCGATCTGCTCGCCGACCGTGCAACAGACGCCGGGCATGGAGAGGTTAACGCGCGGTCCGAGCGTTTCATGTTTGAGGGTTGCCGCGTGGATGAGGAAGCCGACCGCAGACCGCGGGCTCGCATGCGTGTGTACGACGCTCTCCTCGACCGGCAGCACAGCTTCGACCCCCGCGAGCGGCTCGCGGATGATGCCGGAAAAGAACCCCGATGCCGCTTGGTTCGGTTTGCCCGGCCGCACCACCACACTGGGCAGCCGTATCCCGACCCCCTTGCAGAAGCCGCGCCGGGTGTAGTCCGCAAGCAGCGCTTCGCCGATTGCCTTCTGCGTGCCGTAGGAGGTGAGCGGGGTGAGGTGAAAGTCGTCAGGAATCGAAGGAGGGAACGGCGCGCCGAATACCGCGATCGAGGAGGTGAACACAAGTCTCGGCCGGTAATCGTCCCCGATTGCGCGAATGGCCTCGAACAGGGCGCGCATGCCATCGAGATTGACGTGGTAGCCTTTGTCGAAATCGAGCTCGGCTTCTCCGGAAACGACACCGGCAAGATGAAAGATGGTCTGCGGGCGATGTGCTACCGCCTTGGCTGCTGCTCCAGGCGCGGCCAGATCGGCAACCACACCGTCGACAGTTCCTTTGAAACCAGCCGGCTTTGCTGGCAGCGCGACATCGAGCAGCGTGAGCTTTTCGATCGGCTGTCCGTTGAGCGCACCGTCCCGGGCGAGCCGCTTCGTGAGCTTGCGGCCGATCATGCCGGCCGCGCCGGTGATGAGGATTTGCACGCCTCTATTCCGCAGTTGTCCTGTCGATGCCGACGTGATTGTTACCGCTGCTTCGCGTCGGAGCGGAACAGCGCGTTGAGCTCGGCATTCGATACCGTCCCGGCGAAGCTGTCGAACTTACCCTGCTCCGCGATTTCGCGCGCGGCGCGCATCACGCCGGTCCAGGCGACGCGTGCGAGCGTGCCGCCGATGCTGATGCGGCGCACGCCCATTTCGGCGATATCGTTCACAGTGAGGCCGCTTGCGCTGGACATCAACAGATTGACCGGCTTCGGCGCGACCGCCTTCACGACCGCGGTGATCTGCTCGCGCGTCTTGATGCCGGGCGGATAGAGGCAGTCGGCGCCGGCATCGGCAAACGCCTTGAGCCGGCGGATGGTCTCGTCGAGATCGGGACGATTGCGCACGAATCCCTCCGTGCGGGCGGTGAAGAGGACGTCGCCGCCGGCCTTGTCGATTGCCGCGCGTGCGGCGCGCACGCGCGCGAGCGCCAGGTCGAAATCGTAAAGCGGCTTTTCCGGATCGTCCGTCGAGTCCTCGATCGAGAGACCCGCCACGCCGGTCGCGATGCACAGCCGCACGCTCTCGGCCACATCCTCCGGCGCATCGGCGTAACCGCCCTCGAAATCCGCGTTGACCGGCACGTCGGTTGCTTCGACGATCTCGCGCAAATGCGCAAGCATTTGTTCGCGCCCCACATCGCCGTCGGCGTAGCCTTGTGCGTGGGCGAAGCCGGAGCTGGTGGTCGCCAGCACCTTGAAACCGAGTTGCTGCAGGTAGAGCGCGCTGCCCACGTTCCAGGGGTTGGGAATGACGAAACACCCGGTCGCATGCAGTTTGCGAAACGCGGCGCGTTTTTCGGCGATGCTGGGCATGGAACGGGCCTCGCTGGAATAAGCGGAACGGTCAACCCGATTGTTTCGGGAGTTCGGCCGTGTAGGATGGACCGTCTGCCGCGCTGATACCAGCCGAAAGAGCGCGCACCGCGCGGCAGCATCGCTCGGGAGGAGGGTCCCACCATGGCATCGTTCGCCGATCAAGCCGCCAACCGCCGCAAATTTTTGCAGTTTCTGGCGGGAAGCCCGTTGCTCGCCGCTGGTGGGCTTGAAGCATTTGCCGGCGAAGGGCCGATGCCGGGCACCAAGCTTCCGGACCCGTTGATGTGGGGGCCGATGCGCGCGGACGATCTGATCAAGGCGCCGAAGGAAGCAATCAACGTCTTCGATTTCGAGCCGGTCTGCCGCAAGAACGTCCCGCCCGCGCATTTCGGCTACATGGCCTCCGGCATCGACGACGAAGTCACGCTGCGCCGCAATCGCGAGGATTTCCAAAAATTCGTGCTGCGCCCGCGCCGGCTCGTCGACGTGAGCAAGGTCGACATGTCGACCGACATTCTGGGGGTCAAATACAATAGCCCGATCGTCATCGCGCCGATCGGCGGCCAGCGCTCGTTTCATGACGACGGCGAAGTCGGCACCGCGCGCGCCGCCAAGGTCGGAAATCATCTGCAAATTCTCTCGACCGCCGCGAGCATCGGCGTCGAGGATGTCAGCGCCGCGCGCGGCGCGCCGATCTGGTACCAGCTATACGCCACCAACAAATGGGAAGTGGCCGAGCACATGGTCAAGCGCGCGGAAAAGGCGGGCTGCCTGGCCGTGGCAGTGACGGTCGACCGCAGCGGTGGCCGCAATCAGGAAACGCTGTTCCGGTTGATGAAGAGCGATACCCGCGAGTGCAACGCCTGCCATGATCGCAGCAGCCTGCAAGCCAACATGCGCACGCGCGCGATGTATCAGGGCATCGATCTTTCCGGTCTGACCAACACCCAGTCCTCGGCAATGACCTGGGATTTCTTCAAGCGGCTGCGCGATCTCACCAAGATGAAGCTCCTCGCGAAAGGCATTCTCGCTTGGGAAGACGCGGTAATCGCGGCCGATGTCGGGCTCGACGGCATCATCGTCTCCAACCACGGCGCGCGCAGCGAGGACTCGGGCCGCTCCACCATTGACGCGCTGCCGGAGATCGTCGAGGCGGTCAACGGCCGCATCCCGATCCTGGTCGATTCCGGTTTTCGCCGCGGCTCCGACATCGTCAAGGCGCTGTGCATTGGCGCCACCGCCGTCTGCGTTGGGCGACCCTACATCTGGGGCCTCGGCGCCTTCGGCCAGCCCGGTGTCGAGCGCGTGCTCGAGCTTTTGCGCATCGAGACCTACGCGATGATGCAGCAGGTCGGCGCGCCGTCGATCAAGCGGCTGGTGCCGGCAATGGTGCGGCGAGCGTGAGCGGATGCTGAAAAACGTTCGCGCCTTCGATCGCATCGGCGAGGAGAACGCGTTCGCCGTCCTCGCGCGCGCGACCACGCTCGCCGCGCAAGGTCGCGACATCATCAATCTCGGCATCGGCCAGCCCGACTTCCGCACACCCGATTTCATCGTGGAAGCGGCAGTGAAGGCGCTGCGCGACGGCCATCACGGCTATACGCCGGCGATAGGTATTGCGCCGTTGCGCGAGGCGGTGGCGGTCGATCTCGACAAGCGGTTCAAGGTGCAGGTGTCCCCTGACGAGGTAATGATTCTTCCGGGCGGCAAGCCGACCATGTTCATGTCGATCCTGATGTTCGGCGAGCCCGGCGTCGACATCCTTTATCCCGATCCCGGCTTCCCCATCTACCGCTCCATGATCGAATTCACCGGCGCGCGGCCGATTCCCGTGCCGATCCGTGAGGAGAATGGGTTTGCCTTCTCCGCAGAGGAGACTTTGGCGCTGATTACGCCACAGACGCGCCTCCTCATCGTCAATTCGCCCGCGAATCCAACCGGTGGGGTCACCCCTAAACGCGAGGTCGACAAGCTTGTCGCCGGCCTCGAGCGGTTTCCCGATGTCGCCGTGATGTCCGACGAGATCTACGACCATATGGTCTACGACGGGGAGACGCATGTCTGTCTCCTTTCCTATCCGTCGATCCGCGACCGGCTGATCCTGCTCAACGGCTGGTCGAAGACCTACGCCATGACCGGCTGGCGCCTCGGCTACGCGGTATGGCCGGGCAAGCTCTACGACTATGCGCGCAAGCTCGCGGTGAACTTGCATTCCTGCGTCAATGCATCGGCGCAATATGCCGGGCTCGCCGCGCTGAAAGGGCCGCAGGATGAGGTGGTGCAAATGGTCGCCGAGTTCGACCGGCGCCGCCAGGTCGTGGTCGCGGGTTTGAACCGCCTGCCCGGCGTGTCCTGCGCCACGCCCAAGGGCGCGTTCTACGCGTTCGCCAACATCAAGCGCACGGGCTGGGCAGCGAAGCCGCTCGCGTCCGCGTTGCTGGAAGACGCCGGCGTCGCCATCATCGGCGGCCCGGATTTCGGCATTCTCGGCGAAGGCTACGTGCGCCTGAGCTATGCCAATTCTACCGAGAACATCCGCCGCGCGCTCGATCGAATGAGCGAATTCTTGGCGTCACGCAAGGCTGCGTAGCGCAATTCAACGCGCAAGCCGCTTGCTCGATCGCGTGCAGGAGCGAAGAAAACCTCTCCCCCGAGGGGAGAGGGCTTCCAGCATGGCCTACGATAACATCGTAGCATTCTCAATTAATTAGCTTGAGCCCACCCA
>Ga0306924_10000918_pt1 | contig 26001 bp, 21 predicted proteins | sample sta12Can44000111_FD_203756 | JGI IMG/M metagenome (GOLD analysis project Ga0306924, IMG submission 203756) | Lab enrichment of tropical soil microbial communities from Luquillo Experimental Forest, Puerto Rico - statanox.12C.anox.44.000.111 (v2)... | ecosystem: Environmental > Terrestrial >... | reverse complement strand
TCGTTCATCCCTCGGTGCCGGCACGATCGGTCAAGGACCTGATCGCGCTGGCCAAGGCCAAACCCGGCGCGATCAATTTCGGATCGGGCGGACTCGGGACCACGCCGCACATGGCAGGCGAGCTTTTTTCGATCCAGGCCGGCATCAAGATGGTGCACGTCGCCTATCGCGGGGAAGCGCCGGCCATCAACGATCTCCTCGGCGGTCAGCTCGACCTGATCTTCGCCAACCTCTCCGCCGTGATCGGCAACGTGAAGGCGGGCTCGTTGCGGGCGCTCGCCGTCACCAGCGCGCAACGCGCCGCCACCGCGCCCGAAATCCCCACCATCGCGGAGGTGGCGCTGCCCGGCTTCGACGCAGCGACCTGGTTCGCACTGGTCGCGCCGGCCGGAACGCCGCGCGATATCGTCCTGCAGTTGAACGCGGAGGTGACGCGGCTTGTCGGCCAGCCGGAGATCCAGCAGCGCTTCGCCGATCTTGGAATGACGATCGGCGCCGGCACGCCCGATGCGCTCGACGGCTATGTCAAATCCGAAATCGCCAAGTGGTCGAAGGTCATCAAGGACGCCGACATCCGTGCTCCGGAGTAGTCAATGGGATAACCGACACCTGTTTGCTTTTGGCGGCAAAGCGGGTAAAAACCTGGCCATCGGCCGCCCGCGCGCGGCGCGGGATTTATGAGCTGCATCAAAGAGTTGAGGCTCCCGAGCGCGCAAAACGACTCCACCGGCATGACCCGACCGCGCAAGCTCTACGTCAAATCCTTCGGCTGCCAGATGAACGTCTACGATTCCCATCGTATGGCGGACATGCTGGCGCCCGAGGGCTTCGCCGAGACCGCGGAGCTCGAGGACGCCGATCTCGTCATCCTCAATACCTGCCACATCCGCGAGAAGGCCGCGGACAAGGTCTATTCCGAGCTCGGCCGCATCCGCGCGCTCAAAGCCGCTGCTGCACGCAAAGGGCGCCGCGTGACCATTGCCGTTGCGGGCTGCGTCGCCCAGGCCGAAGGCGAGGAGATCATCCGGCGCGCGCCGGCGGTCGATCTCGTCGTCGGCCCGCAAAGCTACCATCGCCTGCCCGGTTTGCTCGCCCGCGCCGAGCGTGAGGGCGCGGTCGTCGACACCGAATTTCCGGTCGAGGACAAGTTCGACATCCTCAGGGCGCCGAGCCGCGAAGCGACGCGCGCGCGCGGCGTCTGCGCGTTCGTCACCGTGCAGGAAGGCTGCGACAAGTTCTGCACGTTTTGCGTGGTGCCCTACACGCGTGGCGCCGAGGTGTCGCGACCGGTGATGAAGATCGTCGCCGAGGTCGAGCGATTGGCCGACGCCGGCGTGCGCGAAGTCACGCTGATCGGTCAGAACGTCAACGCCTACCACGGCGAAGGACCCGACAGAGGGCCCTGGACGCTTGGTCGATTGCTGGAGCGCGTTGCCGAGCTGCCTGGGATCGCGCGCCTGCGCTACACCACGAGCCACCCGTGCGACATGGAGGCGAGCCTGATCGCGGCCCATCGCGACCTGCCGAGCCTGATGCCCTATCTGCACCTGCCGGTGCAGTCGGGTTCCGACCGCATCCTCGAGCGCATGAATCGCCGCCACACCCGGAGGGATTATCTAAAAGCCATCGCGCGTATGCGCGCCGCGCAACCGAAGATGGCGTTCTCGTCCGACTTCATCGTCGGCTTCCCCGGCGAGAGCGAGGAGGATTTTCGCGCGACGCTGTCGCTGGTCGAAGAGGTCGGCTATGCCAGCGCCTTCTCCTTCAAATACTCGCCGCGGCCCGGAACGCCAGCCGCGGACATGCCGGATCAGGTACCGGACGCGGTGAAATCCGAGCGGCTCTACCGCCTGCAGGCGGCCATCGACCGCCACCAGGCTGCGTTCAATGCGCGCTGCCTCGGCCGCACCCTCGACGTCCTGTTCGAAAAGCCGGGACGCCATCCTGGCCAGATCGTCGGCCGCTCCCCATATCTCCAACCGGTTCAGGTCATGGCTCCATCGACAATGATCGGCGACATCGCGGCGGTGACGATTACCGACATCGGCGCCAACAGCCTGTTCGGCGCGTGCGTGGACGCCGGCGTCGACGCGGAGCCGATGCTGATGGAGGCCTGAACCGTTGCGCTCATCTCGATCGGACAGCGGATCGTTGGTGTCCTCGCCCACCGCCGGCGACAATTCCGCAACCCAGGTCGTGCTGGCCTTCGACGACAACCGGCTCGCGTCGCTGTTGTTCGGCCAATACGGGCAGAACCTGGCGCTGATCGAGCGTAGGCTCGGCGTGGTCGCCGAGCAGCGCGGCAATCACGTCACCCTGGCGGGCTCGCGCGACGGCGTGGAGCGATCGCGGCGGGTGCTCGAAGGGCTCTACGAGCAGCTCAAGCGCGGCGACGAGCTGGTGTCCGGCGACGTCGAAGGGGCGATCCGCTTGGCGATCGCGCAGGGCTCGCTGTTCGACTACGACCCGGCGACCGCGCGGTCGACTTTCGAGGAGATCAACCTGCGCAAGCGTCCCGTGCGCGCGCGCACCGCGGCGCAGGATGCCTATATCCGCGCGCTGCGCCGCCACGCGCTGGTCTTCGGCACCGGGCCGGCGGGCACCGGCAAAACCTGGCTCGCGGTCGCCCACGCGGTGCAGTTGTTCGAGCGCAAGGAGGTCGACCGCATCATTCTCTCGCGTCCGGCGGTCGAGGCGGGCGAGCGTCTCGGATTCCTCCCCGGCGATATGCGCGAGAAGGTCGATCCGTATCTGCGCCCGATCTACGACGCGCTCTACGATCTGATGGATGCGCGCATCGTCGAACGCACGCTGCAGACCGGCGAGATCGAGATCGCGCCGCTCGCTTTCATGCGCGGACGCACGCTCTCGAACGCAGTCATCATCCTCGATGAGGCGCAGAATACGACCGCGATGCAAATGAAGATGTTTCTCACGCGACTCGGCGAGAACAGCCGCATGATCGTCACCGGCGATCCGAGCCAGGTCGATCTGCCGCCCGGACAGACCTCGGGCCTCGCGGAAGCGACGCGACTCCTCAGAAACGTCGAGGGAATTGGTCACGTCGTCTACACCGCCGAGGACGTCGTCCGGCACGAGCTCGTGGCGCGCATTGTCGACGCCTACGACAAGGCGGCGCTCAAGGCCGCGCGATCGCGCGAGACCAAGGAATGAGCACGCTTGCTCGCTTCATCTTCCCCGCGCGCGGGGAAGGGAGATGACGTTCGTGGTGCGCACACGGCGCGCACGACCGCCAGTGCGCCGACCACGGCCGCCGCTCAAGGTCGACATCGTGGTCGCATCCCCGCTCTGGACGGCGCAGCGCAGCCTCAAGGCGCTGCTGCGCCGGGCGATCGACGAAGCCGCGTCCATGGTGTCAACAATCCAGGGCGAGCTTGCTATCGTGCTGACCGACGATTCGGCGATCCGGGCGCTCAATCGCGATTGGCGTTCCAAAGACGCAACGACCAACGTGCTGTCCTTTCCCGCCAAGGAACCGCGCGATGCGCGTGGAACACCCCGCCTGCTCGGTGATATCGTAATCGCCTACGAGACGACGGAACGTGAAGCGCGCGCCGAGCATAAACCCTTTGCGCATCATCTTGCTCACCTCGCGGTGCATGGATTCCTTCATCTCGCCGGCTACGATCACGCGGCCGATGACGAGGCGGCTGCGATGGAAAGGCTCGAAACCGCGATCCTTGCCCGGCTGGACGTGCCCAACCCCTACATTGCGCGCAGCGCCATCTAATCTCCATGCCTGAGTCCGACCCACCCAGTTCGAGCGAGCCGAGCGCGACGCGCAATCTGCCCGTGCCGCTACCGCGGCCGGGCCAAGCCGCGCCCGAAAGCGCCGAGAATTGGTTCACGCGGGCGCTGCGGGCGATCTTCCGCTGGAAATCGAGCACCATCCGCGCCGACCTCACGGATGTGCTCGAAGACGGCGCCGGCGAGACCGGCTTCTCGCCGGCCGAACGCACCATGCTCAAGAACATCCTCGGGCTGCGCGAGCGGCGCATCTTGGATGTGATGGTGCCGCGCGCCGACATCATCGGCGTGCAGCGCGACATCGCGCTCGGCGAACTCATGAAGGTGTTCGAGAGCGCGGGCCATTCCCGGCTCGTCGTTTATGACGACACCCTCGACGACGCCGCCGGCATGGTTCACATCCGCGACCTTGTCGCGTTCATGACGGTGCGCGCGACCTTGAGCGCAACCGCCAATCGGCGCCGCAAAAAGCCGTTTCCCGCCGGCCTCGACCTCAAAGCCATCGATCTGTCGATGCCGCTGTCGGCGACGAAAATCATCCGCGAAATTCTGTATGCGCCGCCGTCCATGCCGGTGCTCGACCTGCTCGCCAAGATGCAGACGACCCGTATCCATCTCGCCCTGGTCGTCGACGAATACGGTGGCGCTGACGGCGTCGTTTCGATCGAAGACATCGTCGAGCAGATCGTCGGCGAGATCGCGGACGAGCACGACGAGGACATAGCGCCAGGCGTGGTGCGCCAGTCCGACGGCTCGTTCCTCGCCGACGCCCGCGCGAGCCTCGAGGACGTCACCGCAATCGTCGGCGAATTCGATGTCGGCGACGTCGCCAAGGAAGTGGACACCCTTGCCGGATATGTCGCAACGCGGATCGGCCGCGTGCCGGTGCGCGGCGAGCTCGTGCCCGGGCCCGGCCCGTTCGAACTCGAAATCCTCGACGCCGATCCCCGCCGCGTGAAGAAGCTCAGGATCTATCGCAGTCTCGACCGGCAGAACGGCGCCCGGCGCGTGATGCGGCGGCAGGTGGGACCTGCGCCCGCGCCGCCGAGCGCGAGCGCACCTGCCTCCTCGCCGCCGGTGACCGGCGATGAAGCGGACAAGCTTCCCCACGACGCAGCGCCATCGAAATCCGCCCGCCAGCCGTGACGCTCACTCGCCTCGCCCATACCATCGTGCTGGCCGAGGGATGGTGGCGAATTCTGATCGCGTTTCTCGCCGGCGCCTCCTCGACGCTGGCGCTGCCGCCGACGGATGTTTGGCCACTTCCGTTCATTACGTTTCCGATCCTGGTCTGGCTCGTCGACGGCGTGGCTGGCGGCCGCTTCGGCGGCGTGCTCGCGGCGGCCAGCGTCGGCTGGTGGTTTGGCTTCGGCTATTTCCTCGCCAGCCTCTATTGGGTCGGCCATGCGTTCCTGGTCGACGCCAAGACTTTCGGCTGGTTGCTGCCGTTTGCAGTCATTGCACTGCCGGCCGCGATGGCAATCTACACGGCGTTGGGCCTCGCACTGGCGCGACTGATCTGGACGCGCGGCGCGACCCGCGTGCTCGCGCTCGCGGTCGCGCTCACGCTCGCAGAATGGCTGCGCGGTCACTTGTTCAGCGGCTTTCCCTGGAACGCCTATGGCTATGCGCTGATCTCGCCGCTATGGCTCGCCCAGGGCGCAGCGCTCATCGGTATCTGGGGCCTCACGTTTCTCGCCGTCGCGGTCTATGCATCGCCTGCCGTGCTCGCCGATGACCGCGCCGACACCAGACGGCCGTGGCTCGCTCCGGCGCTGAGCGCGGCCGCGATCGGGGCGCTTGCGATCTATGGCGCCGTGCGGCTGGAGCGGACTCCCACCAGCTACGTCGCGGACGTGGGCCTTCGCATCATGCAGCCCAATCTGCAGCAGGATGAAAAGTTCAACTATTCGCAGAAGCAGCAGGTGATGAGCCGTTATCTCGCGCTATCGGATCGCCCGAACAGCCCGCAATCCACCGGCCTGCGCGGGGTGACGCTTCTGATCTGGCCGGAATCGGCGTTTCCGTTCTTCCTCACGCGCGAACCCGATGCGCTCGCCCAGATCGCCGCGCTCTTACCCCCGGAGACGGTGCTGATCACCGGCGCCATCCGTGCGCCCGAAACCGCGCCCCATGCGCCCGTGACGCGCGCCTACAATTCGATCTACGTGATCGGCCACGACGGCTCGATCCTTTCGGTCTACGACAAGGTCCATCTCGTGCCATTCGGCGAATACCTGCCGTTTCAGGAGCTGCTCGAGCGGCTCGGTCTGGAGCAACTCACCAAGGTCCGCGGCGGATTCATCCCCGGAGACCAGCGGCGCAATCAGGCGGCGCCAGGAGCACCGAATTTTCTGCCGCTGGTCTGTTATGAAATCATTTTTCCCGGCGACGCGGTGCCGCGCCGTGAACGCAAGGGCTGGCTCTACCGCCATGTCGGCCGTTATCTCGACTGGCCGTCCGTGGCCGGGAGCGTGGAACGGCCCGGCTGGCTCCTCAACCTGACCAATGATGGATGGTTCGGCGCCAGTGCAGGCCCCTACCAGCACTTCCAGCAGGCGCGAATACGCGCCATCGAAGAGGGGCTTCCGCTGGTGCGGGCGGCCAATAGCGGAATTTCGGCGGTGGTCGATCCGCTCGGGCGCATCATCGAATCGCTGCCGCTCGGCGCCGAGGGCGTGCTCGATGCGCCCTTGCCGCAACCCACCGCGCGCACCTTCTACGCCCGCTGGGGCGATGGCCCCGTCGGAATGGTGCTCGGCCTCGCTTTTTTGTGGGTGATGCGCTCCCGCAGGCGGACGCCCTAACTTCGCCGTGGATTCAGGTCTAAGTTGTATACGGGCGGCCCGATTACAACTTTCTGCGCATAGGTTGCAAGAGAGACTATCGACCGATTGCCTTTTCTAATCAGGTATCTGGTGCAGATTGGGGGCCGGGTTCACGTTTCAACAATTTTTTGCAGTAGCCACCGATTTTGCTCGGAATACGATTGCGTTCCGGCCGCGCAACGGGAACATTAGCGAGCACCACGGCTGCATAGGAGATCGTTATGGCCGCCGCGAAAAAGGCCCCGAACCCCATCGACAAGCATGTTGGCAGCCGGGTGCGCATGCGCCGCATGATGCTTGCAATGAGCCAGGAAAAGCTGGGCGACGCGCTCGGCCTTACCTTCCAGCAGGTGCAGAAATACGAGAAAGGCACCAACCGCATCGGCGCCAGCCGGTTGCAGCAAATCTCCCACATCCTTCAGGTGCCAGTCGCGTTCTTCTTCGAAGGCGCGCCCAACTTGCACGGATCGGCGGATGGAGGGATGAAAGAAGCGCCTTCCCCTGCCTACGTCTCGGATTTCCTCGCCACCTCCGAAGGCCTCTCCCTGACCAAGGCCTTCATGCGGATCAAGGAGCCCAAGCTCAGGCGCCGCATCGTCGATCTCGTCGAGGAGATCGCCGGCGACGAAGACGACTGAGCCGGCCGATGGAGGGACTGGCGACGGAGGAGAGCACCTTGCCTCGTCCGCCGTCCCACTCTTCGCCCACACCTTGACCGCGTGCGGGGACGCTGCAACAAACACTCCGCGCCCAAGAGCCGCGAGGGGTCGCAATCGAGCCTGCGAGGGGAGTGTCTTCAGTGTCACACGCCAATTATCTCTTTACCAGCGAGTCCGTCTCCGAAGGTCATCCCGACAAGGTCTGCGACCAGATTTCGGACGCGATCCTCGATGCGTTCATCGAAAACGACATCAAGCTCGGCATCGCCGACAACAGTCTGGTGAATACGCGGCTCGGCTGTGAGACGCTCTGCACCACCAACAAGATCGTCATCGCCGGTGAGGGCCGTGGCCAGGCGCCGCTGTTCAGCAAATATGGCGACCACGCCGTGGTCAACCGCGAGCTGATCAGTCAGATCGCACGCAACGTAGTGCGCGACATCGGCTACGACCAGAACGGCTTCTCCTATCACGGCGCCGACATCGAGGTGCTGCTGCACGGCCAATCGCCCGACATCGCCAGGGGCGTCGATGCCAAGAAGAAGAAGGGCGAGGAGCAGGAGGGCGCGGGCGACCAAGGCATGATGTTCGGCTTCGCCTGCACCGAGAGCGAGGTCTACGAGAAGGGCTCGTTCATGCCGGCCCCGATCTACTTCGCGCACAAGATTTTGAAGGTGCTGGCGGAGAAGCGCCGCTCGAAGCAGTTGTTCGACCTGCAGCCCGACGCCAAGAGCCAGGTGACCGTGCAATATATCGAGGGCAAGCCGATTGGGTGCACCAAGGTCGTGGTCTCGACGCAGCACAACGCCGAGACTCGTAACGGCAAGAAGTACTCGCCGGCGATGGTGAAGGACTTGATCGGCGATGCGGTGGCTTCCGCGCTGCCGGACGGCTGGATGCCGAAGCGATCGAACGATTTCCTGGTCAATCCGACCGGCAATTTCGTGGTCGGCGGCCCGGACGGGGACTGCGGCCTCACCGGCCGCAAGATCATCGTCGACACCTATGGCGGCTACGCGCCGCACGGCGGCGGCGCTTTCTCGGGCAAGGATCCGACCAAGGTCGACCGCTCGGCAGCCTATGCCGCGCGCTATCTCGCCAAGAACGTCGTCGCCGCCGGCATTGCCGAACGCTGCACAATCCAAATCGCCTATGCCATCGGCGTCGCCGACCCGATGTCGCTGCTGGTCGATATGCATGGCACCGGCAAGGTCGACGAGAAGAAACTCGAAAAAACGCTACCCGAAATCTTCAGGCTCACGCCGATCAACATCCGCCGCACGCTCAAGCTCAACCGGCCGATCTATCGCCGCACCGCCGCTTACGGCCATTTCGGCCGAGCGCCCGACAAGGACGGCGGTTTCTCCTGGGAGAAAACCGATCTGGTGAAGGACATCAGAACCGCGGTGGCCTAATCCTGTCGACGTGGGAGCGTAGGGCGTCCAACATGGCGGCGGTTGAGACCGCCATGTCCATACCCGATCGCAGCAAAGCTCGGCGCAGCGCCTTTTTCGGCCGCCGCAAGGGTCATGCACTACGGCCGCGCCAGGCGGGGCTGTTCGACACCCTGTTGCCGCGGCTTGCCATCGAGCTTGCCAAGCCCGCGCCGCCCGACCTGGGGCTCCTATTCCCCAATCCAGTCGACAGCGTCCGCCTCGAAATCGGATTCGGCGGCGGCGAGCACATGATCGCGCAAGCCCAACAGCATCCGCGCACCGGCTTCATCGGGGTCGAGCCGTTCGTCAACGGCATGGCCAAGGCGCTCGCGGCGATCGACCTGAAAAATCTCTCCAATATCCGGCTGCACTTCGACGACGCCGTGTTTCTGCTCGAATGGTTGCCGCCGGCCTCGCTCGCGTGCGTCGATCTGATTTATCCCGATCCTTGGCCGAAACGGCGGCATTGGAAACGGCGCTTCATCCAAGACGAGAGCGTGGCCGCGATTGCGCGCATCCTGCGTCCTGGCGGCGAGTTCCGCTTCGCAACGGACGTTGCGGACTATGCGGCCTGGACGCTCAAACACCTGATCCGATCGTCCGACTTCGCGTGGACGGCGGAGCGCGCCGACGATTGGCGTCGCGCGTGGTCAGGCTTTTCCGCGACGCGCTACGAAGCAAAGGCAAGGCGCGAAGGCCGTGCGCGTTGCTATCTGACCTTTCGCAGAACGGGCGGCGGAGCGCGGGCGCCGGATGATCCGGGACGGCGGACCACGGACAGAGCGCGGGCCGTCTAGGTCCTACCGTCGTCCGTCGTCCGTCCGCTGTGGTGCGGTCGCACCTGCCAGAACCGCATCACCCGCTGGGCCGTGCTCGGCGACAGGCGATCGAAGTCGGCATGGATGGCATCGAGATCCTGGCTCGACGTTCGCGCGCCGGCTGGCCGCACCATGATGATGGCCTTGGCGGTCGACCAGGCCCAGCCCGCGGACTTACACAGAATGAGAACTGGATCGGACCGCTCCGCAGCCATCAGCCGATCCACCACTTCGATCGGTACCGCGCAAAGGGACGCAAGCGCCGCGACCGTTTCTTCGTATTGGCTCTTGTGCGCGAAGTCGACGAGGATGGCCTCGTCGAGCTTGCCCTCCTGGTGTAGCGCCTCGATCCTGCGCTGCGCGCGCGAGTGGTCGCGCGGCGCAGCCGGCGCATCCGCTTCATTCGCGACCTTGGCCCGCGCGCCACGAGCCTCGGATGGCGTCTCGGGCGTCGCGGATGCGATGAGGCGCCGCTGCACCGCATCCGTGGCGGTGAGCAGGAGATCGTGGAACAACCGCGGCGGAATGTCCGGCCGCAGCAGGACCGCCTCGGCCAGCACGCCGTCCGTTTTCGCGCGCTCGACCAGGGTGCAAAAACCCGCGTCGGACAAGCGCGCGCCGCGATTGGCGGCCACGCTGTGCCGCACCCCGTGGTCACCGCGGCGCAGCAGCACGTCGGTCACCGGCGCTGCGATCCGGGCCCGAGCGGAGATAGCGAGCAGATGCGCTTGGCCCTTGCTCTGCGCGATGTCGACGAGATCGGTGTCGGATAGCCCCTCCGCCCGCATGAGCAGGGGACCCGCGACCGCGATGTCGTCGTCCTGCGCGAGGTGGCGCACCGCTTCGACCGGCGCGTTGCCGAGGGGCGCAAGCCGGCGCGAGAGTTCAGTGCGCGCCTTCGTCTCGATCTCGCCGATCAAACGGCTGAACACGAGGTCGAATAGCCGGACGTGATCGTCGTTGAAACGGCTCGCCCCGTCGAGAAAAAAGGCGGTCATGCGCTCAAGCGTCTTGACCCGCCTCTCGGGTGAGCCGCGCGCGATCAACGCGTCGAGTTCCGGAATGTGCGAGGCGTGCACGGACACTCTCAAGTCCCAAAGGGAAAATTCACGGATGACGCGGCACGCGACCTGGAAACGGGCAGGCTAGGGAAGAAATCTGAAGGAAGGGTTAGTTAAGCGCGCCTTAGCGCGCCGCGGCGGCCCTTGCGCCAGCGCCGCAAATCGCTATATTCCAGCTGTCCAGCTTTTGGATATCTCATAACGGTCGGATGTGATCCGATCGGTTTTTGAGAGTGGGTTCCCCCGGGACCCGCTCTTTTTTGTTACCGAAATCGGACCTATGTGCCCGGTCGAACCGGGACGGCAGTCTAACTGGAAGTTGCGAGGCCAAGCGAAGATGACGCCAGCGATCGGCACCCTTCAGGCCGAGTCGGAGCCGCGCCTTATCGCCGAGCAGGGCGTCGCGGCGCGCGTAGCCGCTATTGCCGAGCCCGTCCTGGGCGGTATCGGCTATCGTCTCGTGCGGGTGAAGATTTCGGGGCTCGACGGCTGCACGGTCCAGATCATGGCCGAACGCCCGGATGGGACGATGACGGTCGAGGACTGCGAGGCGGTCTCGCGCGCGCTCTCGCCGGTGCTCGATGTGGCCGATCCGATCGACCGCGCCTATCGGCTCGAAGTGTCCTCGCCCGGCATGGATCGCCCGCTGGTGCGGCGCTCGGATTTCGAGCGCTTTGCCGGCCACCGCCTGAAGGTGGAAATGGCGGTGGCGATCGACGGCCGACGGCGATTTCACGGTCTGCTGCTGGGCGTGGAGGGGGAGGCCGCGCGCGTTCGCCGCGACGATGCCGCACCCGGCGAAGCAACCGAGATTGTGCTGCCGATCGAGGACATGGCCGAGGCCAAGCTCGTCGTCACCGATGCGCTGATTGCCGAATCGCTCAGGCGCGGCAAGGCGGCGCAACGCGAGGCACGGCGACGGCAGGCGGAGGACGCAGGAGAGCAAGCCGCAAGCCGTCCGCCATCCTCGATCCTCGCGCGCCCGTCGTCCGAAGCTCGATTGAAGTATGTCCAGCCCACGCCGCTCGATCACCGCGGCGGGGCTCAGAACGAAGGAGAATGACCGATGGCCGTCAGCGCCAACCGGCTCGAATTGTTGCAAATCGCCGACGCGGTCGCCCGCGAGAAAGCGATCGACCGCAACATCGTCATCGCCGCCATGGAGGATGCGATCCAGAAGGCGGCACGCTCGCGCTATGGCAGCGAGACCGAAGTCCGCGCCGAGATCAATCCAAAGACCGGCGAGATGCGACTGTCGCGTCTGCTGCTGGTGGTGGATAAGGTCGAAAACGACGCGACGCAGATCGCGCTCGAAGAGGCAAAAAAGCGCAACCCCGCAGCTCAGGTCGGCGACTACATCGCCGAGGCCTTGCCGCCGCTCGAATATGGCCGCATCGCCGCCCAATCGGCGAAGCAAGTGATCGTGCAGAAGGTGCGCGAGGCCGAGCGCGACCGGCAATATCAGGAGTACAAGGACCGCATTTCCGATATCGTCAACGGTATCGTCAAGCGGGTCGAATACGGCAACGTGGTCGTCGATCTCGGCCGCGGCGAGGCGATCGTGCGCCGAGACGAAATGTTGCCGCGAGAAACGTTCCGCAACGGCGACCGCATCCGCGCTTTCATCTACGACGTGCGCCGCGAGCCGCGCGGGCCGCAGATATTTCTCTCGCGCACCCATCCGCAATTCATGGCCAAGCTGTTCGCCCAGGAAGTGCCGGAAATCTACGACGGCATCGTGGAGGTGAAGGCAGTGGCGCGCGACCCGGGTTCGCGCGCGAAAATCGCGGTGATTTCCCGGGATTCGTCGGTTGATCCGGTCGGCGCCTGCGTCGGCATGCGCGGGTCTCGCGTGCAGGCCGTGGTCAACGAGTTGCAGGGCGAGAAGATCGACATCATCCCGTGGACGGCGGACCCCGCCAACTTCGTGGTCAACGCGCTGGCGCCCGCCGAAGTCGCCAAGGTCGTGCTCGACGAGGACCGCCAACGCATGGAAGTGGTCGTCCCCGACCAGCAGCTTTCGCTTGCCATCGGCCGGCGCGGACAGAATGTCCGGCTCGCTTCGCAGCTCACCGGCTGGGACATCGACATCGTCACCGAGCAGGAGGAATCGGAGCACCGGCAGGCCGAATTCGAAAAACGCACCAAGCTGTTCATCGAGGCGCTCAACGTCGACGAGGTGGTCGGCCAGTTGCTCGCTTCGGAAGGCTTCAACTCGGTCGAGGAGCTTGCCGCGGTGGACGAAAAGGAGCTCGCCGGGATCGAGGGTTTCGACGAGGACACCGCGCGTGAATTGCAGACGCGCGCCCGCGACTATCTCGATCGACAGGAAGCCGAGCTCGACGACAAGCGCAAACAGCTCGGCGTCGAGGACGCGCTCAAAGAGATCCCGGGCGTCACCACCGCCATGCTGGTGAAGTTGGGCGAGAACGGGATCAAAACGGTCGAGGACCTGGCGGGTTGCGCCACCGACGACCTTTTCGGCTGGAGCGAACGCAAGGACGGCGAGACGGTACGCTATCCGGGCGCCCTCGACGGATTCGATCTCTCGCGCGACGAGACCGAAGCGCTGATCATGCAGGCGCGCGTCAAGGCCGGCTGGATCAAGGAGGAAGATCTGGCGCCGCCACCCGCTGAGGAAGGGACGGTCGAGGCGACCGCGGCGCCAGCCTGAGAACATCGAATGCTTGGTCGATCGCATAGTGACGCACTCGATGCCGGGCCGCACAAGCGCGCGCCCGGAACGCACCGATTTTGCGCCGCCAGCGGAGCAGTGAGGCCGGTCGACGAGATGATCCGCTTCGTCGTCGGCCCGGACGGCACCGCGGTGCCCGACCTCAAGCGCCGGCTGCCCGGACGCGGCATCTGGATCACGGCGACGCGGCAGGCATTGCGCGGCGCGATCGCGCGCAAGGCGTTTGCACGCGCCTTCAAGCGTGACGTGCGCCTCGGTCCAGATCTCGTGGAGACGACCGAGCGGCTGATCGAGCGCGCCGCGCTCGACGCGCTCGCCATGTGCCACAAGGCGGGAAAGGTCGCGATCGGCTTTGCCAATGCCGACGCGGCGCTCGCTCGCGCCCGCGTGGCAGGACTGCTGCATGCCGCCGAGGCCGCCCCCGATGGCACGAGAAAGCTTGCGGCCGCGCTTAACCGCCGCGCGGACGCGGCGGAAATTGCGGTCATTGATGCATTTACCTCAGCGCAATTGGATTTGGCATTGGGACGGTCAAATGTGATACATGCAGCCCTGCTCGCCGGTCCCGAAAGCGAGACGTTTCTGGCGCGCGCCGCGCGCCTTGACTATTTTCGGACCGGCCCGGAGCCGGGTTCGCCTGGTGTCGGCAGACGTCACGTCCGCAACTCGGCCGAGGCGGCGGGCGACGCGGGAACATGATGAAACACGGCGAGAGACCCGAGAATTGGGATTGGAATGGCTGAAACGACGGAAAAGACTGGCGAAAAGAAGCTCAGCGTGAGCCCGAGCAAGACCCTGACCCTCAAAGGGCGCGGGGTCGAGCAGGGCGTGGTGCGCCAGAGTTTCAGCCATGGCCGCACCAAGGCGGTCGTCGTCGAAAAGGTGAAAAGCCGCGTGCCGACGCGAGCGAAGGCCGACGCCGCTACGTCTGCGGCGGCGCCTGCCAAGCGCCCCGCCGCCGGCAAGCCCGCCGCAGCGGCGGCGGCCGCGGCCACCACCCCGGCCGCTCCCGCGCCTGCCCCCAAGCCATCGGGCGGCATGGTGCTGCGCAGCCTGACCGAGGAGGAACAGAAGGCGCGCGTGCACGCGCTCAACGACGCCCGGCTGCGCGAAGCCGAAGAGCGCAAGATTGCGGAAGAGGAAGCGTTTGTCCGCAGTATGCGCGAGGCCGCCGAGCGCACCGAACGCGAGGCCGCCGAAGCACGCAAGGCCGACGAAGAGAAGCGCCGCAAACACGACCTCGAGGCCAAGGTCAAGGCCGAGCAGGAGGCGAAGAAACGCTTCGGCGAGGACAGCATTGCGGCGGCGAGGCCCGGCGCGCGGCCAGCGCTCGAGCCCGACGACGACGAGGCCCCGCGCACGCGCCGCGGTCCCGGCGCGGCGCGACCGGCGGCAGCGCCGAAACCGGCGCGCGGCGTCGGACAGAAAAGCCGCGGACGGCTCACGGTCGTGACCGCACTCAGCGCCGACGAGGAGCGCGAGCGATCGGTCGCCGCCTTCCGCCGCCGCGTCCAGCGGCTGAAGGGACACTCCGCCGACGAGCCCAAAGAAAAGCTCGTCCGCGAGGTCACCATTCCGGAAACCATCACCATCCAAGAGCTCGCCAACCGCATGGCCGAGCGCAGCGTCGACGTGATCAAGCTGCTGATGAAGCAAGGTCACATGGCGCAGATCAACGACGTGATCGACGCCGATACCGCCCAGCTCTTGGCCGAGGAACTGGGTCACACCGTCAAGCGCGTCGCTGAATCCGACGTCGAGGAGGGCCTCTTCGATGTCGCCGACGATCCGGCCTCCCTCATCCCGCGTCCGGCGGTGGTGACCGTGATGGGTCACGTCGACCACGGCAAGACCTCGCTGCTCGACGCCATTCGTTCGACCGAAGTGGCGGCGGGCGAAGCCGGCGGCATCACCCAACATATCGGCGCCTACCAGGTGACTGCGCCCTCGGGCAACAAGATCACCTTCATCGACACGCCCGGCCATGCCGCCTTCACCGCCATGCGCGCGCGCGGCGCCAAGGTGACCGACATCGTCGTGCTCGTGGTCGCGGCCGACGATGGCGTCATGCCGCAGACGGTCGAGGCCATCAACCACGCCAAGGCGGCGAAGGTGCCGATGATCGTGGCGATCAACAAGATCGATCGGCCCGACGCCAAGCCCGAGCGCGTGCGCACCGAATTGCTGCAGCACGAGGTGCAGGTCGAATCCCTGGGCGGGGAGGTGCTCGACGTCGAGGTGTCCGCGACCAAGAAACTCAACATCGACCGGTTGCTCGAAACCATCGGCTTGCAGTCGGAAATCCTCGATCTCAAGGCCAACCCGAACCGTCCGGCCGAAGGCACCGTGATCGAGGCCAAGCTCGACCGCGGCCGCGGACCGGTTGCGACCGTGCTGGTGCAACGCGGCACGCTGCGTGTGGGCGACCTCGTCGTGGCCGGCGCCGATTGGGGCCGCGTGCGCGCGCTGGTCTCCGATACCGGCGCGCCGGTCGAGACCGCGGGGCCCTCCACGCCAGCCGAAGTCCTCGGCTTCAACGGCACGCCCGAGGCCGGCGACCGCTTGGCGGTCGTGCAGACCGAGGCGCGCGCCCGCGAAGTCACCGCCTATCGCGCCCGCCAGCGGCGCGACAAGATGGCCGCACGCGCGACCGGCATGCGCGGCTCGCTCGAGCAGATGATGAGCCAGCTCAAAGCCGCGGGCCGCAAGGATTTGGCGCTGATCGTCAAGGCCGACGTGCAGGGCTCGCTGGAAGCGGTCATCGGCGCGATCGAGAAGCTCGCCACCGACGAAGTCGGCGCGCGCGTGATCCATTCCGGCGTCGGCGGCATCACCGAATCCGACGTGACGCTGGCGGAGGCGTCGGGCGTGCCTATCCTCGGCTTCAACGTGCGCGCCCACAAGGAGGCGCGCGAGGCCGCCGAACGCGCCGGCATCGAGATCCGCTACTACAACATCATCTACGACCTCGTGGACGACGTGAAAAAGGCGATGTCCGGCCTGCTGGCGCCGACCGTGCGCGAGACCATGCTGGGCAACGCGACCATCCTGGAGATTTTCAAGGTCTCCAAGGTCGGCAACGTCGCCGGTTGCCGCGTCACCGACGGCGTGGTCGAGCGCGGCGCCAATGTGCGTCTTATTCGCGACAGCGTCGTCGTGCACGAGGGCAAGCTCTCCCAACTCAAGCGCTTCAAGGACGACGCGCGCGAAGTCGTCGCCGGCCAGGAATGCGGCATGGCCTTCGAGAACTACCAGGACATGAAGGTCGGCGACATCATCGAATGCTACCGAGTGGAGACGGTGCAACGCTCGCTGTGAGTTCAAATCTCACGCGCGCAAATCGCATTTAGCCCGTCACCGCGATCTTCCTTCGCAAGACGACGGATGCGCGGGTCGAGCCGGGCATGAAGGCCATTCAGGACGACCATGATCCGCCGACGTCATCAGCGCGATCCCGGCACCAGCCACACGCTCTCGCAGCGTCAGCTGCGTGTCGGCGAGCTCGTCCGCCATGCGCTGGCGGACATGCTGACGCGCGGGGCCGTGCATGACCCGGTGATCCAAGGCCATCTGATCACCGTCCCGGAGGTCCGCATGACGGCCGACCTGCGGCTCGCGACCATCTACGTCGTGCCGCTGGGCGGGCGCGACGCGGAAGCGGTGCTCGCCGCGCTCGAGCGCAACAAGCGCTTCCTACGCGGCGAGATTGCGCGGCGCATCAACTTGAAATTTGCCCCCGACGTCCGGTTCCGGCTCGACGAGCGCTTCGATGAAGCCGAGCGAATCGAGAAGCTGTTGCGAACGCCCGCGGTCCAGCGCGACCTCGACCACAAGACGGATGACCACAGTTGACAGGGCTCGACGCTGAGACGCCGACCCCGCCGCCGAAGCCCAAGCGCGTGAAGCGCGACGTGCACGGCTGGGTCGTGCTCGACAAACCGGTAGGCATGAGCTCGACCCATGCGGTGAGCGTGGTGAAACGCCTGTTCCAGGCGAAACGCGCCGGGCATGCCGGCACGCTCGACCCACTCGCCTCGGGCCTGTTGCCGATCGCGCTCGGGGAAGCGACCAAGACCGTTCCCTTCGTCATGGAGGGGCGCAAGGTCTACCGCTTTACCGTGCGCTGGGGCGAGGAGCGCGATACCGACGACGCCGAAGGCCGCGTCACCGAGAGCAGCACCGAACGCCCGAGCGCCGCGGCCATCGGCGCGCTGTTGCCGCGCTTCACCGGCCAAATCACGCAGGCGCCGCCGCGCTTCTCGGCGGTAAAAATCGCGGGCGAGCGCGCCTATGACCTCGCGCGCGACGGTGAGGTGGTGGATATCGCGCCGCGCCCGGTCGAGATTCACCGGCTCGAATTGATCGAAACGCCTGATCGCGATCACGCCACGCTCGTTGCCGAGTGCGGCAAGGGAACCTATGTGCGCGCGCTTGCCCGCGACCTCGGCCGCGCGCTCAAGTGCCTTGGGCATGTCGCAGCGCTGCGCCGCACGGCGGTCGGTCCCTTCGGGGAAGACGTCGCCGCGAGCCTTCAGGCATTGCAACGGATCGGCTCCGGCGCGGGCGACGTGGCCGAGCGAGCGGCCCTCCTGCCGGTCGAGGCCGGCTTGGCGGATTTGCCGGCGCTGCGGGTGAGCCCCGGCGACGCCGGGCGGCTCGCGCGCGGGCAGGCGGTGCTGCTGCGCGGGCGCGATGCGCCCGTCATCGCAGGCTGGGTGTCGGTCTCCTCCCACGGCTCGCTGATCGCGCTGGCGGAGGTCGAGAAAGGCGAATTGCGCCCGCGGCGCATCTTCAATCTGCCGCGCGGCTGACGGCGAAGGATGACCGTGAACAACGCCTTTAGCCTCCTGCGGCGGCACTTTCCGGCCGCCTGCGGCCGCCACAATTTCCGCTGGCGTCGGCCGGCGTTTTGCGATATTGCCCCCCATCGCGCGGGCGTGGCCCGCGCACGCTACTTGTGGTGACCGCGCTGGACGACATCCCGGCTCGGCCGCCGACCATGACCCTCACAGGACAAGGATAACCCGATGTCGATAACGGCCGGCCGCAAGGCCGAAGTCATCAAGACCTATGCGACCAAGGCCGGCGATACCGGTTCGCCGGAAGTGCAGGTGGCGATCCTCTCGGAGCGCATCAACAGCCTCACCGAGCATTTCAAGACCCACGTCAAGGACAACCATTCCCGGCGTGGATTGCTCAAGCTTGTGTCCCAGCGTCGCCAACTCCTCGACTACCTCGCCCGTATCGACGCAGCGCGTTACAAGTCGTTGATCGAACGGCTGGGTATTCGCCGTTGAAGATTTATGCGCGGCGTGTTCGCGCGTTTTGAAGCGGATACCGGAATAAATCCGCCGTTCAGCCGGCAGCGAGACCGCTGCCGATTTGGGAAGACGGGTCGAATGATCGCCCGTTCGTTCAATGGAAGGCTCGAAGGCCATGGCAGGATCGCCGGACGCTGTTTCGGTTTGCGGCATGGCCGCAGACGGCAGCCTCTCGCCGTCTTGCTCATGGCTTTCGCCCCTTCGCAAAACCATGAAAGACGATCGCAATGTTCGATATCCATCGTGTTCAACTCGACTGGGGAGGGCGCAAGCTCGTCCTAGAGACCGGTAAGATCGCGCGCCAAGCCGATGGCGCCGTGGTCGCCAGCTATGGCGAGTCCAAGGTGCTGGCGACGGTGGTCGCCGCCAAGGAGCCGCGGGAAGGCGTCGACTTTCTGCCGCTCACCGTCGACTATCAGGAGAAATTCTACGCCGCAGGCCGCATCCCCGGCGGCTATTTCAAACGCGAAGGCCGCCCGACGGAGAAGGAAACGCTGGTCTCGCGGCTGATCGATCGCCCAGTGCGGCCGCTGTTCGCCGAGGGCTGGCGCAACGAGACCCAGGTGATCGTAACGACGCTGTCGCACGATCTCGAGAACGACCCCGACGTTCTGGCGATGATCGCGGCCTCGGCGGCGTTGACGCTCTCGGGCGCGCCCTTCATGGGCCCGATCGGCGCCGCGCGCGTCGGCTTCGTCAACAATGAATACGTGCTCAATCCGCTGCTCGACGAGATGACGGAGAGCCAGCTCGACCTCGTGGTCGCCGGCACGCAGGACGCGGTGTTGATGGTGGAATCCGAAGCAAAGGAGCTGAGCGAAGAGGTGATGCTCGGCGCCGTGATGTTCGGCCACCGCCATTTCCAGCCGGTGATCGACGCCATCATCAAGCTGGCGGAAAAGGCGGCGAAGGAGCCGCGCGAGCTGCAGGTGTCGGACACCGCCGCGCTCGACAAGGAGATGCTCGCGCTGATCGATCAGGATTTGCGCGCGGCCTACGCGATTGCGGACAAGATGGAGCGCCACGCCGCGGTCGACGCCGCCAAGACCAAGGTGATGGCGCATTTCTGCCCGGAAGGCGCGGAGAACCCGCCCTATCCGGCGCAGCAGGTCGCGGGCGTCTTCAAGCAGATCGAAGCCAAGATCGTGCGCTGGAACATCCTCGATAGCGGTCGTCGCATCGATGGCCGCGACGTGAAGACGGTGCGTCCCATCGTCTCCGAGGTCGGCGTATTGCCGCGCGTGCACGGCTCGGCGCTGTTCACCCGCGGCGAGACCCAGGCGCTGGTGGTAGCGACGCTGGGCACCGGCGAGGATGAGCAGTGGGTCGACGCGCTGCAGGGGACCTACAAGGAGACGTTTCTCCTGCATTACAACTTCCCGCCATTCTCGGTCGGCGAGACCGGACGCATGGGCGGGCCGCGCCGCCGCGAGATCGGTCACGGCAAGCTCGCTTGGCGCGCCATCCATCCGATCCTGCCGGCGCACCACGAATTCCCCTACACGCTGCGCGTGGTGTCGGAGATCACGGAGTCGAACGGCTCCTCCTCCATGGCCACCGTGTGCGGCACGTCGCTGGCGCTGATGGACGCGGGCGTCCCGCTCAAGCGTCCGACCGCCGGCATCGCCATGGGTCTCATCCTCGAGGACAAGCGCTACGCGGTTCTGTCCGACATCCTCGGCGACGAGGACCACCTCGGCGACATGGACTTCAAGGTGGCGGGCACCGAGCGTGGCGTGACCTCGCTGCAGATGGATATCAAGATCGCCGGCATCACCGAGGAGATCATGCGCGTCGCGCTCGGCCAGGCGAAGGAAGGGCGCATGCACATCTTGGGTGAAATGTCGAAGGCCCTGGCGCAACACCGCGACCAGCTCGGCGAGCACGCGCCGCGCATCGAAGTGTTCAACATCCCGGTCGACAAGATTCGCGAGGTGATCGGGTCCGGCGGCAAGGTGATCCGCGAGATCGTGGAGAAGACCGGCGCCAAGATCGACATTTCCGACGACGGAACGGTGAAGGTGGCGTCCGCCAACGGCGATGCGATGAAGGCGGCGATCAACTGGATCAAATCGATCGCGTCCGAGCCCGAGGTCGGTCACATCTACGAGGGCACCGTGGTCAAGGTGATGGACTTCGGCGCCTTCGTGAACTTCTTCGGCGCCAAGGACGGCCTCGTGCACATCAGCCAGCTCGCGCCGCGCCGGGTGCAGAAGGTCACCGACGTCGTCAAGGAAGGCGACAAGGTCAAGGTCAAGCTTCTCGGCTTCGACGAGCGCGGCAAGGTGCGCCTGTCCATGAAGGTCGTCGACCAGGCGACCGGCGAGGATTTGGAGGCGAAGCAGAAGGCCGAAGCCGAGCAGCAGCGCGGCGACCAGCAGCGCGAGGCGGCTGGCGCGGAGTAATCCCCGTTCGCGCGGAATATCGCAGAGGCGGCCCGCGGGCCGCCTTTTCGTTTCAGCCGCGATCAAGCGGCCTGCCCTGACACACCGGCGCGCTCAACGCATGCCGTGCCAGCGCCACACGATCCAAATCGCGGCGATGATACCCAGCGCGATGAACCCGCTCGCGATCTTGAGCCAGTGCAGCCGCTTGAGCACCGTGGCGAGGCGCGGGTCGGCGATCAGGCGCTCCCGTGCATGATCATCGTGATACAGCGGATCATCACCCATCTGCTGGGCCCGCGTCCTGCCGGGCCGCGGCGCCGCGAACCGCAAGCTACTGCGCCGCGTCCTTGGTGATGGCGCTCTCGTTCGCCGCGGTTTCGTCCTTGAGCGAGGCGGGATGCGGCATGGCGATGACGTTGTAGCCGGAATCGACGAAGTGGACCTCGCCGGTGACGCCGGTCGAGAGGTCCGAGAGCAGATAGAGCGCGGCGCCGCCGATCTCGTCGAGCGTCACACCTCGGCGCAGCGGCGCGTGGCGTTGCTGGAAGGCGAACATCTGCCGCGCGTCGCCGATGCCTGCGCCGGCGAGCGTGCGGATCGGCCCGGCCGATATGGCGTTGACGCGGATCGCGGACGGGCCGAAGTCGACCGCGAGATAGCGCACCGACGCTTCCAATGCCGCCTTCGCGACTCCCATGACGTTGTAGTTCGGCATCGCCCGCTGCCCGCCGTTGTAGGTCAGCGTGAGCATGGCGCCGCCCGCCGGCATCAGCGCCGCCGCGCGTCTTGCTACTTCGGTGAAGGAGAAGCACGAGATGATCATGGTGCGCATGAAATTCTCGCGCGTGGTGTCGGCGTAGCGGCCCTTGAGCTCGTTCTTGTCGGAGAAGGCGATGGCATGGACGAGGAAATCGAGCGAGCCCCATTTCTCCGCAATGGCGGCGAAGGTGGCCTCGACCGAGGCGATCTGCTCGACGTCGCAGGGCAGCAGCAGCGAAGCCCCCACCGACTCCGCCAGCGGCTTGACGCGGCGCCCGAGCGCCTCGCCCTGATAGCTAAACGCCAGCGTCGCGCCGTGAGCGGCGAGCGTCCTGGCGATGCCCCACGCGATCGAGTGGTCGTTGGCGACCCCCATGATCAGCCCGCGCTTGCCCTGCATCAATTGCGTCATGGCGCCCAAACTTCACCGCTTTGCCGCCCGTCCCTCGCGCGGGCCGAATTGACCGTCATGCGTCCCTCAGACATCGAGGCGCTTGAGCACCACCGAGGCGTTGGTGCCGCCGAAACCGAACGAGTTCGACAGCACGCAGCCGAGCTTCACGTTGTCGCGGCGTTCGCGCACAATCGGCACGTCGGCGAAAGCCGGATCGAGATTCTCGACGTTGGCGCTTTCGCAGATGAAGCCGTTGTTCATCATCAGCAGCGAATAGATCGCTTCCTGCGCGCCGGCCGCGCCGAGCGAATGACCGGTGAGCGATTTCGTCGCCGCAATGGGCGGACATCGCTCGCCGAAGACTTCGCGGATCGCCTCGATCTCCTTGACGTCGCCGATCGGGGTCGAGGTCGCGTGCGGGTTGATGTAATCGACGGGCGCCTTGACGCTCTTGAGCGCCATTTGCATGCAGCGCACCGCGCCTTCGCCCGAGGGCGCCACCATGTCGAAGCCGTCGGAGGTGGCGCCATAGCCGGCGACCTCGCCGTAGATGCGCCCGCCGCGAGCCTTGGCGTGTTCGAGCTCCTCCAGCACCAGCACGCCGGCACCGCCGGCGATGACGAAGCCGTCGCGGTCGACGTCGTAGGCGCGCGACGCCTTCTGCGGCGTCTGGTTGAAGCTCGAGGACATCGCGCCCATGGCGTCGAACAGCACCGAGAGCGTCCAGTCGAGCTCCTCGCAGCCGCCGGCAAAGATCACATCTTGCTTGCCCATCTGGATCACTTCCGCGGCGTTGCCGATGCAGTGGTTCGACGTCGCGCAGGCCGACGAGATCGAATAGTTGACGCCCTTGATCTTGAACCAGGTGGCGAGCGTCGCCGAGGCGGTGGACGACATCGCTTTGGGTACGGCGAAGGGCCCGACGCGCTTGGGGCTTTTGTTGCGGGCGGTATCGGCGGCCTCGACGATGGCGCGCGTCGACGGTCCGCCCGAGCCCATGATGATGCCGGTCATCTCGTGGGAAATTTCGCCGTCCTCGAGCCCGGCATCGCGGATCGCCTGCTCCATGGCGACGTGATTCCAGGCCGCGCCGCCGCCGAGGAAGCGCATGGCGCGACGGTCGATCGCCTCTTCCGCGTTAAGGGTTGGCGCTCCGTGCACCTGACAGCGAAAGCCGAGCTCGGCATATTTATCGGCGCGCGAAATGCCCGACTTGGCCTCGCGCAGGCTCGCCAGAACTTCCTGGGTGTTGTTGCCGATCGATGAGACGATGCCCATCCCGGTGACGACGACCCGTCTCATGCATGCCTCGTCCGCATCTCGCTGCGCAGAGCGAGCGCCCCTGCCGCCGTCAACCTCCGCTCGGCTGCATCACTTCGTCGCGGAACAGACCGACCTTGAGGTCGATCGCCCGATAGATGATCGAGCCGTCCGCCGACAGCCAACCGTCGGCGATGCCGAGCACGAGCTTGCTGCGCATGACCCGCTTGATGTCGATGCCGTAGACCACGTTCTTGACCGTGGGGAGAACCTGGCCGGAGAATTTGAGTTCGCCCAGTCCGAGCGCGCGTCCCTTGCCGGGGGCGCCCAGCCAACCCAAGAAGAAGCCGAGCAGCTGCCAGAGCGCATCGAGACCGAGGCAGCCGGGCATGACCGGATCGCCCTTGAAATGGCAGGGGAAGAACCACAGGTCCGGCTTGAGCTCGAGCACGGCGCGGACCAGGCCTTTGCCGTATTCGCCGCCGGCTTCCGCGATCTCGGAGATACGGTCGAACATGAGCATCGGAGGCAGCGGCAGCTGGGCATTGCCTGCGCCGAACAATTCGCCCCGCGCGCAGGCCAATAGGTCATCGTAGCCGAAGCTGGTGCGCCGGTTCGCCATCCGTGTCCTGTCCGTGGCCGCCTGGTCAATGCCCAAAGCGTGGAACTCCTAACATAGGCGGACCGGGGGGCAAAGCCAGCTACCCCCTGCCGAATATCGCCCAGATTAGAATCGCCCCAGTGTTGTTGCGAGGGAGTTGCATGTTCGGCGCCATATGTTACAAATGCAACAATCATTGCCGGGTCAGCGTATAAAAGGTTCAATTGTGCCCATGACGCCGTCGCGTACCATCGTTTTCACCAAGGCCGCCGAGGACGCCGAGCGGGTGCCGAGCGCGTCGGCGCGCTCCGCGCTCACCGGCTGCCCCTGGCGCGACGTGAAGGCCATGCTGCGCGACGTGGGCCTGCGTCCGACGCGCCAACGCATGGCGCTCGGATGGATCCTGTTCGGCAAAGGCGACCGCCATATCACCGCCGAAATGCTCTACGAGGAGGCGACCAAGGCCAAGGTGCCGGTATCGCTCGCCACCGTCTACAACACGCTGCACCAGTTCACCGATGTCGGGCTGTTGCGCCAGGTCGCCGTCGACGGCTCGAAGACCTATTTCGACACCAACGTGTCCCAGCACCACCACTTCTTCGTCGAGGGGGAGAACGACCTGCTCGACATTCCCGACACCGACGTGGTCGTGGGCAGGACGCCGATCCCGCCGGAAGGCTACGAGGTCGCACGCATCGACGTGGTGGTGCGCTTGCGCCGCAAGGCGCGCTGAGCGGCTTTCTCGCCATCATTGCGCTCGCGACGGCCGGCGTTCCCGGCCGTTGACGTTTTCGAATTACTCCACCTTCTCGTTCGGATAGACGCCCCAAAGCTGTTCCTGCACCACCCACCCGTCGAAGCCCGGTCCGGCGATGCGGCACCAGCTTCCGGTGCAGCGCTTGACCAGCCCGAGCACGCCCGCCTGCAGTCGCGCGACCACCGCGGCGCCGCTGTCGCCCTGGTCATAGAGCGGCACCAGCTCTTTCTTGTCCTTGGGCGTGACCACGGCCGTGCGCCGGCCCGACAGCAGCGAGTGGTAGACCCAGCCCTCCGATCCTTCCCAATCGCGGATGCGCCGCCAGTTGTCCGACTCGGCGGTGATCTCCACCGGCAAGCCGGCGCGGGTATAGACGAAGGTCACTTCGTGGTCGCGCGTCGGGCCGCCGCGCACATTGACGCGATCGGGCTTGAGGCTGACGAAGCGCGGCGTCGGCAAACCGCTCTTGGGGCCGGTCCCAAGCTCGCCCGCGGCACGCGCCGCCGCGGCGCAGGTGAGCGCCGCGACCAGGGCAAGAGCCATCACCGGCGCGCGCCGGACGATCCGGCAATTGCGCTTTGAATTCTTCGCTTCACGGCGGCGAAAAAAACTCATGGGGTAACGATTGGCTCGCGCAAGCGGCCCGCGACGGCCTCGGGTGCAGGCCTTTGTCTTCACACGTCTATCTGTTACAGAGGGATCCAACCCGCGTAAGGAATGCCAGTGTCGGGCACGGCGGTTAAAGAGACCTGAACGGAGGAACCCTTTCGCGGGGGTGGCGAGGTGACGAAGGGCGCACCATGGCGAGCCGCAAGAAACCCCTAGTCGTCGTCACGCGCAAGCTTCCGGATAGCATCGAGACGCGCATGCGCGAGCTTTTCGACGCGCGCCTCAACCTCGACGACAAGCCCATGACGGCGGCCGAGCTCGCCGAAACGGTGAAGAACGCCGATGTGCTGGTGCCCACCGTCACCGATCGCATCGATTCCTCGGTGCTGAGCAAGGCCGGCGACAAACTCAAGCTGATCGCCAACTACGGCAACGGCGTCGACCATATCGATGTCGCCACCGCGCTGAGCCGCGGCATCACCGTGACCAATACGCCGGGCGTTCTCACCGAGGATACCGCTGACATGACGATGGCGCTCATCCTCGCCGTGCCGCGCCGTCTGGCCGAGGGCGCCGCGGTGCTGAGCGAGGACAAGCCGTGGCACGGCTGGTCGCCGACCTGGATGCTCGGCCACCGCATCTGGGGCA
>Ga0306924_10000916_pt1 | contig 26013 bp, 25 predicted proteins | sample sta12Can44000111_FD_203756 | JGI IMG/M metagenome (GOLD analysis project Ga0306924, IMG submission 203756) | Lab enrichment of tropical soil microbial communities from Luquillo Experimental Forest, Puerto Rico - statanox.12C.anox.44.000.111 (v2)... | ecosystem: Environmental > Terrestrial >... | reverse complement strand
TCGTGACATAGGCTTGGTGATGCCTGCCGTGATGGAAGTCCATCGTTCGCTCGGAGATATGCGGCTCGAGCGCGTTCTTCGGGTAGGGCAGGGCGGGCAGTTCGAAAGCCATGGCGACCTCTCCGGGGTTATGGTGAGCGTTGAGTTTTGCGGGGATTAATTAACAGGGAAACGTCGGCAGGGGAAAGCTGTTCCCCCGGGTCCGGTCGCCTTTCTCCTGTGGCTGCTCTCGTTCGCCGTCACGACCACGATCGCTTCCAGACCGCATTGTTCGCCCCATCCGGTCGCCGCGAAGCGCTATTCGCGCTGTACGCGTTCAATTACGAGGTTGCCCGCGTGCGCGAAACCGTCAGTGAGCCGGTGCTCGGCCAAATTCGGTTGCAATGGTGGCGCGAGAGTATTGCCGCCGCCTTCGAGGGCGGTCCGGTCCGCAACCACCTCGTTGTCGAGGCGCTGACCGCCGCGATCCGGACCTGTGCGTTGACCCGCGCGCATTTCGAGCGGCTGCTCGACGCGCGTGAACAAGATCTCGACGAGGCGCCTTCAGCCAACCTCAGCGCCTTGGAGGACTATGCCGAAGCGACGTCGGCGCGGCTGGTCTATCTTGCTCTGGAAAGCCTTGGCGTTCGCGGCCCTAGCGCCGAAAAAGCCGGGTTCCACGTCGGCGTCGCCTATGCGCTCGCCGGGCTGTTGCGGGCGATGCCCTTCCAGGCGCGTGCGGGGCGTCTGATCGTCCCGGCCGACCTCGCGGCGCAAACCGCGCTCGACGCAGGCGACTATCGCGGCTTGCGCAGCACCCAGGCGTTGTGCTCCGCGACGGCTGAAATCGCTGCCGCGGCATCCCGGCACCTCGCCGCGGCACGCACCCACCGCCACTCGATAGCGCGTCGCGCACTTCCCGCATTGTTGCCGGCGATCGTCGCGGAACGCTCGCTGGCGCGTCTAAAGCAGGCCGGTTACGACCCGTTCGACCCGGCGCTGGCAACGCCGGAGACGATGCAGAGCTGGCGGCTTGGGATTGCCTTGCTCCGAAACCGATTCTAGCGGCCCCGAAAGTCGGGGAGGCGCCGCTCCGCCATTGCCTTGACGCCCTCTTTAAAATCCTCGGTCCGGCGCAGCCAGTCCTGCTCGACGAGCTCGCGCTCGGTGGCGGCTTCGATCGCGTCGCACAAGCCGCGGCGCACCGTCTCGCGCGTCGCCATGACAGCGAGCGGCGCGGACTGCGCGATTTCGAGCGCCAGTGCCTGAGCCGCACTGCGCACTTCGGCGAGCGACACCAGCATTTCGGCGAGCCCAATCCGAACGGCCTCGTCGCCGGGGATGCGGCGGCCGGTGTAGAACAGCAGCGCCGCCTGCTGGGCGCCTACGAGCCGCGGCAGGGTCGCCGTCAGGCCAAAACCGGGATGAAAGCCCAGCCGATTGAAGTTCGCGCTGAAACGCGCCTCCTGACAAGTAACACGAAAATCCGCGACTAGCGCCAGACCTAGCCCGCCGCCCACTGCTGCGCCGTGCACAGCGGCGATAACCGGCTTCCGGGTTCGAAACAGCCGGATCGCCTCCTTGTAGAGGTGGCGTCCGGCGCCGCTGCGGCTTCCCTCCGCGACGGCCCCGATCTCCATGCGCTTTGAGAAATCGGCGCCGGCGCAGAACGAGCGGCCCTCCGCGGCGAGTACGATCGCCCGGCATCCGTGATCGGCATCGAGTCGTTCGAACGCCTCGCCGATCTCGGCGATCAGCTCGCCGTCGAAGAAATTATGCGGCGGTCGGCGCATCTCGACCGTAGCGACGAAGCCGTCCTGGTTGACACCGATGTCGCTCATTTCCGATATCCTCAATGCTTCCGTTTGACGATCAGCGCATCGACCACCGTGAGGCCCTGTCCTTGCGCGTGGACAATGACCGGGTTGAGGTCGATTTCCTCGATCAGATCGCCATGATCGGCGGCGAAGCGTGATAGGGCCGCGATCAACTTGGCTAGCGCCGCGCGATCGGCGGGGGGCGCGCCGCGTACCCCGTCGAGGACCGCAGCGCCTTTGAGGTCGCCGAGCAATGACAAAGCCTCGTCCCGCCCGATCGGCACCGGAGAAAAAACGACGTCGCGCAATACCTCGACATGGATGCCGCCGAGCCCGACCATCAGCATCGGGCCGAACCTCGGGTCGCGCGTCACGCCGAGAATCATCTCATCGCCCGGCGCCGCCATCGGCTGGACCAGGACGCCGTGGACGGCGGCCTCGGGATGGGAGGCCTTGGCGGCCGCCAGTACTCGCTGATAGGCCTCGCGCACCGCAGCATCTCCTGTGATGCCGAGCGCGACGGCGCCGGCTTCCGTCTTGTGGATGATGTCGGGCGACTGGACCTTGAGTGCGACGGGTCCGCCGATCCTGGCAGCGGCCGCCGCCGCCTCTTCGGCGCCGGTCACCAGCGCCTCGGGTGGGCGCGGCACGCCGTAGCGCTTAAGCATAGCCTTGGCTTCAACCTCGGTCAGCACCGGGCCGGCGGCGGCGAGCGCACGGCCCACCTCTTCGCGCAGACCCGACGGTGTTGCCTCCGCCCCCCGTGGCTGGCTGCGCCGAGCCTGAAATTGAACGTAGTCGACCAGCGCACGGATCGCCCGGGCACAACTCGGCATCGAAGTGTAGCAAGGGATGCCCGCCTTCGCGAACGCCGCCATCGAGCTCGGCGAGGCTGTCGTGTAGGTCGACAGCAGGATCGGCTGCTCGGTGGAACCGGTGATCGCCGCGAGCTCCTCGGCCCGTTGTGCCGCGGTCGCGTCATTGGCGAGCGAGCCGATCAACAGGATCACATCGATCCGTTTCGACTCGCGGACGATCTCGACCAAACGGGCATAGCCGACTTCGTGGATCGCCTGGGCGGTGCCGTCGACCGGGTTTTGCGCGGAGGCGTAGGATGGCAGAAGCGCCAGAATGCGCTGCTGGATGTCGTCCTCGAGCACCGGCAGTTCGAGCCTATGCGCCGAGAGGATGTCGGCCATCCATACCGCACTGCCGCCCGAGCCGGTGATCACCGCAACGCGGTTTCCGCGCGGCAGCCGGCAGAGGGCGAAGGCGGCGGCGACATCGACCATCTGGTCGAGATCCTCGCCGCGGACGATGCCGTGATGACGAAAGATCGCATCGTCGATAACGCCGTCATGGGCCAGGGCGCCGGTGTGTGAGGCGGCGGCGCGCCGGCCGGCAACCGAACGGCCGACTTTGGCGACGATCAGCGGCTTGCCGGCCTCCGCCGCCTTGGCGGCGACCGCACGGAAACCGTCGGGATGGCGGATACCCTCAAGGTAGAGCAAGAAGATGTCGGCGTCGCCCTCGTCGAGCCACCAATCCACGTAATCATGCGCCTCGAGGACCGTCTGATTACCGGCGCTGACCTGGTGCGTAAAACGCAGCTGCCTATCGCGGCCGCGGCTCAGAAACGAGAACGTTAGCGCCCCGCTCTGGCAGCTGACGGCGATCGGCCGCGGGTGGCCCGCGACCGGCGGGAAGCTGCGGCGCGGGTCGTGGAACACCGGACTGAAGGTCGCGACAAGCGGCTTGAGCGGGTTGACGACGCCTTCGGAGTTCGGACCGCATACAAGCATCCCGAAACGCTCGGCGACCGCACGTAATTCGCCGTCGCGGGCGCGGGCCGCCTCGTTGCTTTCTTCGGCAAAGCCGGAGCTGATGACCACCGCGGCGCGTATGCCTCGCTCGCCGCACTGCGCAAGAGTTTCGACGACATGCGCGGCCGGCACCAGGATCACCGCGAGATCGACCGACTCAGGCAATGCGGCGGCGGAGGGATAGGCCTTTAGCCCCAGCACCTCGCTCTGGCTGCGCGTCACCGGATAGACGCGCCCGTCATAGCCGTGACCGATCAGCGCGCGGGTCAGGCGACCGCGCAAGCTCTCGGTGTCCGCGGAAGCGCCGATAACAGCGACGCTGTCGGGCGAGAGGAGGGGTTTCAGGTCAGGCATTTAACCGGCCGTTTTCAAAGATTGCTCATTCCGCCGTCGATGACGAATTCGCTACCGACCGTAAAGGTGGCCTCGTCGGAGGCGAGGAAGACAACGGCCTGGGCGATTTCGCTGGGATTTCCCCAGCGCCCGGCCGGGATCTGGCTCTGAAGGAAAGCAACCCTCGCCTCGAGATCGGCTTCCGTCAACCCCCGCTTGCCGAGGAGGGGCGTCGTTATTGGGCCGGGACTGACAGCGTTGACACGGACGCCGCGTGAGATCAGTTCGGCCGAGAGCGTGCGCGCAAGCGATCGGAGCGCGGCTTTCGTGGCCGCATAGACGCTGCAGTTGGGCAGGCCGATCCTGTCCTGGATTGAGGTGTTGAGCACGATCGAGGCGGGATTGGCCAGGATCGGCAGCAGCGCCTGAACCAGAAAGAACGGCCCCTTCAGAGTAATCGCGATCGAGCGGTCGAAGCCTGATTCGTCCCACTTCTCGATGGGTCTGTGGTCTCCGACCCCGGCATTGAGGAACAGAATATCGAGACGGCCGAAGGCTCGGCCAACGGCTTCCGCTACCGCTGACTGACCCGCAACATCGCCGGCGTCGGCGCGGATCACGAGCACGTCGTCGCCGAGCTCGGCGCGCGCAGCTTCGATAGTTGTCGGATTTATGCCGGTGATCGCGACGCGAGCACCCTCGGCGAGGAACTGGCGGGCCGTTGCGAGGCCGATACCGCTCGTGCCGCCGGTGATTAGGGCGCGCTTATCCTTGAGCCTGTTCAGCGCCGCTTCTCCATGCCTTTTGGGTAGCGCTGTTTATCGAAGTCCGAGGCCGCGGGCGATGATGCCGCGCAGGACTTCGCGGGTGCCGCCCTGAATCGTCAATTTGGGCGCGATCAATGTGGCGTAGCGCAATGCCTCTTCGAACCGGTCGTCATTGCTGTCGGGCTCGGAATCGCCGGTCTGCGGCGCCAGCAGGCGCACCTTGTCGGGCAGGGCCTGCTCGAAATTGGTACCGAGATCCTTGACCACCGCGGCTTCGACGGACGGGGTCTTGCCGGCTTGCAGCATGCCGGCGACCGAGAGCGACATGCGGCGCAGGGTGGCGAGGTGGGCCACCTCCCGCCCGATGCCCTCGGCCAGCCGCTCACTCGGCGCTTCACCCGCCCGCCGGACCAGCTCGACCAGGGCCGGAAAGGTCTCGATCCAGCGGTCGGGGCCGCTCCGCTCATAGGCGAGCTCGTCGGTCGCCTGCTTCCAGGCCATGTCGACGTCCCCGATCAGGTGGGAGTCGGGCAGAAACGCGTCGTCGAACACGACCTCGTTGAAATCGTGGCCGCCGGTCAGGTTGATGATCGGCCGGGTGGTAATCCCCGACGTCTTCATCTCGACGAGGAACTGGGTCAGCCCGTGCCGCCGGTTCTCCTTGGTCGGTGACGATGTACGAAGCAACGCGATCATGTAATCGGCGTGATGCGCGCCGCTGGTCCAGATCTTGCGCCCATTGACCAGCCAGCCCCCGTCGGTCTTGGTCGCCCGAGTCGAGGCGGCGAACACGTCCGATCCCGAATTCGGCTCGCTGAGCCCGATGCAGAAGCACAGCTCGCCGCAGGCGATCCGCGGCAGGATCTGCTGCCGGATTTCCTCCTGGCCATAGCGCAGAATGACCGGACCGCTCTGGCGGTCGGCGGTCGAATGCGCGCGCGTCGGGGCGCGCGCGGCCAGCATCTCCTCGGTCACGACATAACGCTCGAGATGCGAGCGTTCATGGCCGCCGTATTTTTTCGGCCAGGTCATGCCGATCCAGCCCTTGGCCCCGACCCTACGGCTGAACTCGCGCGAGAACGAGCCCTTGCCGTCGCCGGGGGAAAAGGTCCCGGCCTCCGCTTCCTGGCGCAGAAACGTCCGCACCTCGTGGCGCAATTCCTTGGCCTCGGGCGGCAATTCGATCGGGTCGAAGCGGAAGCTGAAATTCATCGGTGTCTCCATGGCGTGCCGTTGCCCCCGCACAAGCTCAGGGCTGGCCCGGGAAGATCTTGTTCCGGCAAGGGGGAAGGAAATCCCTCCCCATTTCGTCTTGGCCGGGCCTGACCCGGCCATCCACGCCTTGGGGCGCTCGGAACAAAGACGTGGATCCGCGGATCAAGTCCGCGCAAGACGACTGGAACCGTATTCTGTCCGTGGGAATGACGAAGAGTGTCCGATCATTATGAGCCCTGGGTGATGAAGGGCCAGAGCTGGTCGGCACCGTGCGCCGCGACCATCCGCCCGAGGCGCTGGGCCCACGCCGTCTCGTTGCCGAACTCCTCGCGCCAGGCCCACAGCCGGCGCGTCGCATGATGCAGCGAATGCTCGTGCGTAAAGCCCATCGCACCATGCACCTGGTGGGCGATCGCCGCACCGGTCCCGGCCGCCTCGCCGCCCCGCACCTTGGCGATCGCCACCTCCCCGATGCCGATCTCCGAGCGGGCACAGGCCTCCGCAGCGGCGTCCGCCGCCGCACTCGCCGCCGCCACCTCGCCCGCCAGTGTCGCCAGATTGTGCTGGACCGCCTGAAACTTGGCGATCGGACGACCGAACTGCGAGCGGTCGAACGCGTGTTGGACCGACTGTTCGAGGATCTTTTCGAGCGCGCCGGCCATCTGCTGCAGTCGCACCGCAGCACCGAAGCCAACGAGCAGGTCCTGATCGAGATCGACCGGCCGCACCGCTTCCGGGACGACGCCGTCGAACGACACCTCGTCGCTCGGCTCGCCGGCGAGGCTGGTCGCTTGGCTGATCGCCAGACCCGCCGCGGCGACCAGCGCCACCACCCGCGCGGCTTCACGGTGAGCTAAAACCGCGATGTGGCCGGCGTTGCGGGCGAACGGCACGCGGCGCGCGCGGCCGGTGAGGGTGCCGCCGGCCCGCAGCGTGATGTGGCCATCGGCATGAACCGGCGCCACGGTCATCGGTCCGTTCGGCACAGTGATGCCGGCGCGGGCGAGAAGCCAACCGGCGGTCAAGGTCTCGGCGAGCGGCACCGGCGCCGCGAAACGGCCGGCCACGCGCAATACCGCAAAACCATCGGCCATTGTCGCGCCGGCGCCGCCGAGATCGTCGGGAACCCACGCCAACGGCAATCCCGACTCCTCGAGCGCGTCCCACAACGTCTTCGGCCACACGCCCTTCTCGGCGTCGTTGATCGTGGCGGGCTCGCACAAATCCTGAAAGATCCGGGTCGCGGTATCGACGATGATGTTGTCGGAGGTATCGTTCATCTCGCTACCGCTCAGGTATTGCCTGCTCGCGCCAATCGTAGAGCAGCCGAGCAGCGACGGGAAGACTTCGCCTGCCGAATGGTCCGAACTACAATCATTGATTGATTGTATGGTGCATTATGTGTTACTGTATCTGCAGCAAATCTGCAGCAGAATCTCTCTTTCAGGTTGTGAGGTCGAGCCGACCAAGCGCTGGGCCAACGGGGCCCCTTTTTATCCATAGGGGCCCGCTGTTTTTGCTGTTTTTGCAGGAAATTATCAGCGACAGACCGCTTCTTCGCCGCAGGAATTCTGGACCACTGGGTCCAGCGAACTAAGGACAGCGGCATAACGGTCCAGCTGCGTTTTCGTCGCCGGAACCGAAGTTGCAAAAATAGCATCCAGCGCCAAATTTGTCAATCGAGACACTATCCGCCCCGGGTGAGGGGCTCTATCCTCCGCTGACGTTCAGCATTCACAATCGATAGGTGAAGCCTTGTTCATCGCGATGAATCGTTTCAAAGTCGTTCCTGGGTCCCAGACGGATTTCGAGCAGGTCTGGACGACGCGCGACACCCATCTGCGGGACGTCCCGGGCTTCATCAATTTTCACCTGCTGCGCGGCCCCGACCGGGAGGATCACACCCTCTACTCGTCGCACTCGATCTGGCATAGCAGGGCCGATTTCGAGGCGTGGACACGGTCGGAGGCCTTCCGCCGTGCGCACAGCGATGCCGGTTCCAACAAGCCGCTCTATCTTGGGCACCCTGAATTCGAAGGCTTTGAAGTGATCCAGACCGTCGAGGCCACGGCACCGGCGTGACGAAGTGAAGAAGAAGGGTAGGGGAGTGGCGGCGCTTATGGGTTAATCTCGGCGCGAAGGGGGGGCCGATGGTCGAAATCCCCGCAACCGTACGCCGACTTGCCGCGATCCTCGCCGCCGATGTTGCGGGTTATTCGCGGCTGATGGGCGAGGACGAGGCGGGCACGGCGCAGGCGTTACGCGAGCACCGCGCCGTCGCCGATCCGCTAGTCGCCACGCATGGCGGGCGGATCGTCAAGACGACCGGCGACGGGGTGCTGATCGAGTTCGGCTCGGTGGTCGGTGCTGTCGAGTGCGCCTTGGCGCTGCAACGGCTGACGACGGAGCGCAATGCGGGATTTGCCGGCGCCCGCCGCATGGAGTGGCGCATCGGCATCCATCTCGGCGACGTGTTGGTCGAGGGTGACGACATCCTCGGGGACGGCGTCAACATCGCGGCACGCCTCGAGGGCATCGCCGAACCCGGCGGCATCTGCATCTCCGAAGACGCCTTTCGCCAAGTGCGCGGCAAAGTCGCGGCCGAGTTTGCCGATATCGGCGAGCCGAGCCTCAAGAACATCGCCCGACCGTTGCGCGTCTACTGCGCCGTAATCGAAGGCCCCCTCCCTAACCCTCCCCTGCCAAGAGGGGAGGGAAGCGCGCCCAGCGCGCGGGTGGGGGCTGCCGAGCCTTCGACGCTCGCACTGCCTGACAAGCCGTCGATCGCCGTATTGCCGTTCGCCAACATGAGCGGCGACTCGGAGCAAGAATATTTCGCTGACGGCATGGTCGAGGAGATCATCACCGCGCTTTCCCGAATTACATGGCTCTTCGTCATCGCCCGCAACTCAAGCTTCACGTACAAGGGCCAGGCGGTCGATGTGAAGCAGGTCGGGCGCGAATTGGGCGTGCGCTATGTGCTCGAAGGCTCCGTGCGCAAAGGGGGCGGCCACGTCCGCATTACCGCGCAGCTGATCGATGCCACTACCGCCACGCATCTTTGGGCCGACAGGTTTGATGGTTCGCTCGAAGATATCTTCGAGCTTCAGGACCAGGTTGCGATTAGCGTTGCCGGTGTCATTGGGCCGGCATTGCAGGCCGCCGAGATGCGCCGATCCGCCGCGAGGCCAACGACTGACCTCGGCGCCTACGATCTCTACCTGCGCGCGCTTTCGACCTTTTATCCTATCACGAAGGAGCGGGTTTTCGCGGCCCTGGGATTGCTCGAGCAGGCGATCGCGATTGATCCCAATTACGGGCCAGCGCTTTCCTGGGCGGCGATCTGCCACATGCGGCTGGTCAATGACGGCTGGACCGAAGCGCCGGAGACCAACCGTGGCAAGGCCGCCGCTCTTGCGCGACAGGCGCTCCAGATCGCGCAGAACGACCCGGGCACCCTCGCCAATGCCGCGGAGGCTTTGGCGTATTTCGGCGAGGATATCGGCGCTATGATCGAGCTGGTCGATCGTGCGTTGGCGCTCAACCCGAGCTTCGCTCGCGGCTGGTATCGGAGCGGCGTTCTCAGGGTCTGGGCCGGTCAACCCGACCTCGCGATCGAGCATGTCGAGACCTCGCTGCGGCTGAGCCCGCGCGAGCGCATGGGTCAGCCCCTAACCGTGATGGGTATCTCCTATTTCCTCAAACGCCGGTTTGACGAAGCGGCATCGAAGCTGCTCCTGTCCATTCAAAACCATCCGGGCTTTCCCAACTCATACCGAACTCTCGCCGCTTGCTATGCCCATATGGGGCGACTCGATGAAGCGCGTGCGATCGTCGCCCGCCTGCGCGCCATTACCCCGCTAGTCGTGCCGAGCGATCTGCCGTGGCGCAACCCCGAGGACCGTGAGCTCTTCTTGTCGGGCCTGCGCCTCGCGGCGGGCGACACCGGGTGATCGCGCAACCCTGGGCAAGATGGGAGAAAACGAGATGTTTATGGTCGACGCTCAGGTCCACATCTGGGGTGCAGATACGCCGGAGCGGCCGTGGCCGAGCGGGCGAAGCGCACCCCATCGGTCGCAGCCCTTCTCAAAGGACGATCTCTTCAAGGAGATGGACTTGGCTGGAGTGGCGCGGGTCGTAATCGTGCCGCCGTCATGGGAGGGTGACCGCAACGATCTGGCGCTGGAGGCAGCGCGCCTGCATCCCGAACGCTTCGCGGTGATGGGCCGCCCACCCTCGGAACCGCGATCGCTCGAAGACTGGCGCGATCAGCCGGGAATGCTCGGGCTCAGGATCACGTCGAACACGGGTCAGGCTCCGGCATTGTTCGATGATCCCACCGGCTGGGTATGGGACGAGGCGGAGCGCGCCGGGCTCCCGGTCATGGTTTCGCCGTCAGGCTTATTGCCGCAGGTCGACCGTATCGCTGGACATCATCCCGAACTCAAGCTCGTCATCGACCACCTGGCATTACAGCGGGCCAAGGACAACGCCGCGTTTGATGATCTGCCAAGACTGTTGCATTTGGCAAGGCTGCCCAACGTTGCCGTTAAAGCCTCGGCATTGCCGGCCTATTCGAGCCACGATACCCTTATTACAATTTGCACCCGTACTTGCGCCGCGTGTTCGACGCCTTCGGCCCACGCCGAATGTTTTGGGGCACCGATTTGACGCGGCTGCCCTGCACCTATCGCGAGGCAATCACCCTGTTCACCGAAGAATTGCCGTGGCTATCGGCTGACGATCAGGAATGGGTGATGGGCCGTGGCATCTGCGATTGGCTCGGCTGGCCGCTGCCGGTCTGACCGCCGGGAAGGGCTAGGCGATCACTTTCGCTTGCCGGAGTTCCTCTAGCATCGCGCGGTCGTAGCCGAGAAGCCGGGAAAGGACCTCGTCGGTGTGTTGCCCCGGCATCGGCACCGGGCCGATACGGCCCGGCGTCTTCGACATCTTGATCGTGGCACCGGGGAGGTACATCTCGCCGGCGACCGGGTCCTCCATCTTGACCAGCATCTCGCGCTCCCAGAGATGCGGGTCCTCGGCGACTTGCGGGATGGTCTTGACCGGCGCCACCGGAATGTCGGCGGCGACGAGTGCCGTCACGATCTCGTCGACGGTGTGGGCTTCGCACCAGGCTTCGAGCGCCTTGCGCGGCGAGTCGCTGAGCCCCATGCGGCCGGTGAATGCGCCGGTAATGGCGACGGCATTGGGGTCGCCGGTGGCGATCTGTAAGAGGCGCGAGCCCATCTCGCGGCCCGAGGCGGAGATCACGACGTGCCCGTCCTTGGCCTTGTAAGGCGGGCGGCCGCCTTCGCCGCCCTCTTGGCCGGTGGCGAGGTAGTACGAGGTCGGGATCTCGACCATCGTCAGCCCGGAATCCATCAGGCAGACGTCGACCTCCTGCCCCTCGCCGGTACGGTCGCGATGATGCAATGCGGCGAGCATGCCGATCGTCGCATGAAGCGAAGTATAGCGGTCGACGATCGAGGAGGCGGTGCCGAGCGGTTGGCCGACCGGCATGCCGGTCAGGCTCATCAGCCCGCTCATCGCCTGGCCCAACGGATCAAAGCCCGGGCGTTCGCGATAAGGACCGTACTGCCCGAAGGCCGACACCGAGCCGAGGATGATGTCGGGCTTCAGTTCGCAGAGCCGCTTATAGCCGAAGCCCATCTTGTCCATGACCCCTGGTCGGAAATTCTGCAAGACGATGTCGGCGGTCTTGACCAGTGCCGCGAAGACCCCCTTGCCGCGCTCGGTGCGCAGATCGAGGCAGAGGCTCTTCTTGCCGCGGTTGTAGACCGAGAAATAGACGCTCTGGCCGCGCACCAGGGGCGGGGATTTGCGCGTCTCCTCGCCGCCCAATTTCTCGATCTTGATGACCTCGGCGCCGAGGTCGGAGAGGATCATGCCGCCGCGCGGGCCCGCCTGGAACCGCGCCAATTCGAGCACCCGCACACCTTCAAGCGCTCCGCCCATCGGGCCCCTCCGTTCTGGATTGCTTACCAGGAAGAATGATAAAGCCCTTCAGACAGACTTACACACGCTTTTGCCGAGTCTCACGGGGTCAGTTCGGGTAGCGCGAATGTCCTTGGCGGCGGCAGGGTTCGGATGCTTGCGGCCCCTCGGACCTCAGTTTGTCTTCCTCGGATCGTCAGCCGGATTGATGTAGGTGATGCCGGTCGGCCCGATGCCGTTCAGCTGAATGATCGTGTCTTCGCTGAACCAGGCATAATGATGCGTGCCCTTCGGCATATGGAGATAGCCGCCGGCTCCTAGCGCCTCACCCTTTGTTTCGTCGAGCTTGTCACCCATTCCGAGGTGGGCAGTGCCGGACAGCACCGTCACGTTTTCGTCATTGGGGTGCATGTGGGCCGGCACTTTGTACCCCGCGGGCAACTTCATCCGATAGACGAACTGTCCCTCCTTCGCCGGATCGCCGAAAAGGACCGCCATCTGCGCGCCTTTCGGAAGCGCTGGCGGGCCGATACCCCATGTGATGCTGTCGGCTTGCGCGACGACGTGCTGATCGTCGGCCGTTGCGCCGAGCGGCAGCGCCGCGGCGATGGCCAATCCCGCGATTACGGCAAACCTGTTCATGATGACGCTCCTCCCGTGGATTCTCACCGCCGCGGCTCTTATAACGGCCCGAGAAATTCGGCGTTTAGCCATCTGGCGGCCCGGATCAGAAGCGACGCTAGCCGAAAATGACATCGCGCGCAAACCGGAACATGGCTGCGCGGTTTGTCGGGATACGGAGGGAGAGTGGACGATGGCCCATGAATTCGTTCTGACCGAGCGTTTCGACGGGGTTGCGATGATCACGTTGAACCGCCCGGACAAGCTCAATGCGCTGAGCTTTCCGTTGGTGCGCGAACTCGATGAGGCGCTGACCCAGTATGAAGCCGATGGAGACATCAAGGCGGTGATCCTGACCGGGGCCGGCGATCGGGCGTTTTCTGCTGGTGCGGATATCCACGAGATGGCCGGCCTCACCGCCGAAGAATTGGCGACACGCCAGGAGGTCCGGGGCCACGCCACCTGGCACATCGCGAGTTTCGCGAAGCCGCTGATCGGCGCCATCAACGGGCTCGCCTATGGCGGGGCGGCATTGATGAGCTCGACCCTCGACCTTAGAATAGGTTGCGAGCGCACCGCCTTTCGCTTTCTGGCGGCGAGCTATGGCCGGGTCAACTCGACCTGGTCGTTGCCGCTCTTGGTCGGGTTGCCAAAGGCCAAAGAGCTGCTCTACACCGGGCGCATCGTCATGGCCGAGGAGGCCGAGCGCATCGGCCTGTTGAACCAAGTCGTCCCGTCCGCGCGCCTCCTCGACACTTGTCTCGAAATCGCGCAGATGATCGCCAAAAACGACGCACGCATGGTGCAAGGCATCAAGCGCCTCTTACACGAGGAGATCGGGATGGGCTGGCGCGACCGGTACAACACGGAAGAGGACGCGCGGGCCACTTGGCTCGCTGCCGGTCACCCGCGCGACGGGTTCAAGGACTTCCTCGGCCGGAAGGGTCAAGCCGACTGAACAGAAGAACCGATCCCGGTTAATTCCCGGATAGGAGTCCGAACCGGGAAATTTGGCGGGCTTTCTCGCAGGAATTTCCCGGTTGCGACGCCGGAATTCCCGGTTCCGCCGGCATCGGGAATTGACATGCAAGCAATTGATATTACGATAAACAACAATGAAGGTCAAGCCTCCGAGTGAGGCGTTTCAAATTTCCCGGCTCGGCAGATGGCCATCCGGGAAATCGGTCACGACGACTTCTTCGCTCACGGTGTCGAGCACCGCACAGCTCAATTGCAGATCGTTACCGTTGTCACGCGCATCGCCGGCCGAGCCCGGGTTGATCACCAGGACCCTGCCGAGGCGCTGCACCAGCTGGTGGTGGGTGTGACCGTAGAGAACGAAATCGGCGTCCGTCTCGCCGAACCGGTCCAACAAGTCGCTATGCGGGTAAACGTAAGTCCCGCGGGGTTCCCACGGCGTCGAATGGACGGCGAGCAGCTTCTTCGCACCGAGCTGCAATACGAGGCGGTGCGGCCGCTGGGCGAGCCAGCCCAGCAGCGAACGGTCGATCCAATCCGGCTGCCGCGCGCGGACCCCGAGCGGCCCGAGAAAACCCTCCTCGTGGTTGCCTAGGATCGTATGCGCGCCGCGTTCTTTGAGCAGGCGCACGATCTCGTTCGAGAAACGGTATTCCCAGATGCTGTCGCCGAGACAGATCAGCTCGTCGACATCACCCATCAGGCTCAGCGCTTGCGAGAGCCCGGCAACATTGCAGTGCAGGTCCGAGACGATGCCGACCTTCAAGGGGCGCTCCGGCAGGCGATGATGTTCACCCCCTTCAGGCTCATGACGACCTCACGGTCTTGGTTCAGAACCTCGCACAGAGAGCGCACGACGCCTCGGTCGGGTTTTGATCGCGAGCGCGTCGCTTCGAGGACCGAGAGCCGAACGCTCAGCACGTCACCGGGTCGAACCGGACGCAGCCAACGCAGCTCGTCGATGCCAGGCGAGCCGAGGCTCGCATTCTTTGGCAAAAAATTGTCGACGATTAGCCGCATCATCATCGCCGCGGTATGCCAGCCGCTGGCGATCAGCCCGCCAAAGGGGCCTTGGACCGCCCGCTCGCGGTCGACATGAATATATTGCGGGTCGAAGCGCCGAGCGAATTCGAGGATCTCGGCCTCGGTGACCGGGATCTCTCCGTACTCGAAGACGGCGCCGGGCGCGTAATCCTCGAAATAGCGGCTTGCGGCCGGCACGGCAAAATCGGTTGCGCTCAAGGGTACCTCGGGCTTGACCCAACCATCATGGATTGCATTACATCAACCCCACAAGAAAGTCGTGGATGCACCCGGGAGGGAGCGAGATGAATTACGATTACATCATCGTCGGCGGCGGCTCGGCCGGCTCGGTCATGGCCAACCGTCTGTCGGCCAGGAGCAGCAAGAGCGTTCTGCTGTGTGAAGCCGGGCAAGATACGCCGCACGGCAAGGTGCCGCCCGAGATTCTCGACAGCTACCCGGGTACGGCCTATTTCGATCCGCGCTTTCACTGGACCGAGCTCAAGGTCCACACCGAGGTCGTCTCGCACAACCGTCCGGAAGAGGATCGCCCGCCGCTGCGCAAATACGAGCAGGCGCGGGTGCTGGGCGGCGGCTCGTCGATCAACGGCCAGCTCGCCAACCGCGGTGCGCCGACCGATTACGACGAATGGGAGGCACGGGGTGCCACCGGATGGGGTTGGAATGCGGTCCTCCCCTATTTCAAAAAGGTCGAGCGCGACATGGATTTCGACGGGCCGTGGCACGGCAAGGACGGCCGCATCCCGGTTCGCCGCATCTTCCCCGATCTGTGGAACGGGCATGCCAAGGCGGTCGCCAGGGCGTTCGACGAGGCCGGGTTCGAATACCTCCAGGATCAGAACGCCGAGTTCACGGATGGCTATTTCCCGATCACGATCTCCAACCTCTACGACCGCCGGGTCTCGGCCGCGATCGGTTATCTCGATCCGGGGACGCGGCTACGCGACAATCTGACGATCTCGGCCCTGACCCAGATCAAGGAGCTGCTGTTCGAAGGCACACGCTGCGTCGGGGTCAAGGCATTGGTCGACGGCAGGGAGACCGAGTTTCGCGGTGGTGAGGTGATCGTCTCGTCGGGCGCGATCCATTCGCCGGCACATCTGCTGCGCGCCGGGATTGGCCCGGCCGGCCATCTGCGCGATCTCGGGATCGAGGTCGTGGCGCACGTGCCGGGGGTCGGCCATCGGCTGATGGACCATCCGTCGATCTCGGTCTCGTCCTTTATCAAGCCCGAATGCCGGCTCAACGGCATGACCCGGCGCCACATTCTGCTCGCCCTGCGTTATTCCTCGGGGATCGGCGACGCGCCGGCGGGCGACATGTTCGTCGCCGGTGTCAGCAAATCGGCCTGGCATGCGGTCGGTGAGCAGATCGGCTCATTGCTGGCCGCGGTATACAAGACCTTTTCGGAAACCGGGCAGGTCAGGCTCGCCTCGCGCGATTGGCGGGCCGAGCCGATCGTCGAGTTTAACCTGTTGTCCGATCGGCGCGACCTCGAGCGGCTGATGGACGCCTTTCGCCGGCTCGGCGCGATGCAGCTGAGCGCAGCGTTGCAGGACGCGACGAGCGACCCGTTCCCGGCGAGCTACACCGAGCGGGTCCGCAAGATCGGTGTCGTCAACAACAAGAACAAGATGATCACCGACGTGATCGCCAAACTGCTCGACGGCCCGGCGTGGCTGCGGCGTATGATGATCGAGAAGGTCATCGTCGAGGGCTACCGCTTCGATGAATTGATGCGCGACGACGAGGCACTCGAAGACTTCATCCGCAAGGCGACGATCGGCGTGTGGCATGCCACCTGCACCTGCCGCATGGGAGCCGAGGACGATCCGATGGCGGTAACCGATGGCCAGGGGAGGGTGCGCGGGGTCGCCGGTCTGCGGGTCGTCGATGCGTCGCTGTTCCCAGTCGTGCCGTGCGCCAACACCAACTTCCCGACCTTGATGACCGCCGAGAAGATTGCCGACGCGATGCTCGCCGCGGCGTGACCCCTCTCGCATAGGAGACAAGGACAATGCGCTTTGGGATCTTCGACCACCTCGACGACGGCGGGGTGCCTCTCGGCCAGCTGTTCGAAGAACGGCTAAAATTGGTCGAAGCGTACGATCGCGCGGGTTTCTACGGCTACCATCTCGCCGAGCACCACGCGACACCGCTCGGCTACGCGCCATCACCCAGCGTCTTCCTCTCCGCGGTAGCGCAGCGGACACGGCAGCTGCGGTTCGGGCCGATGGTCTACCTGTTGCCGCTTTACCATCCGCTGCGGTTGATCGAGGAGATCTGCATGCTCGACCAGATGAGCGGCGGGCGCTTTCTGTTCGGGGTCGGCCGTGGCATCTCGCCGGTCGAGGTCGGGTTCTTCGGGGTCGACTTCGCGCACGGCATGCAGCAGTACGAGGAGGCGCTCGCCGTGATCCGCCTGGGGCTCACCCATGACGAGCTCACCTATCACGGCAAGTTCTACAAATTCGACGCCGTGCCGATCGTACTGAAGCCGGCGCAGCTCCCGCACCCGCCGCTGTGGTACGGCATCTCGCGACTGGAGACCATACCGTGGGCCGCCGAGAATGACGTCAATCTCGTCTCGTTCTTGCGACCGGTGTCGGCGATGCGCCCGCTCGTCGAGCAGTTCCAGGCTGAATGGACGGCGCTCCGGAAGCCACCGGACACGCTTCCCCGCATCGGTGTGACGCGCCACGTCGTTGTCGCCGAGACCGAGAAGGAGGCCCGCAACATTGCGGCGCGGGCCTACCGGCCGTGGCGTCGCAACATGGAGGTGCTGTGGGAGCAGCGCGGCGTCCCGTTCCCGTTGCAGGGCGAACTTGCCGATGAATTCGATGTCCTGCAGCACCACGGCGTCGGCTTTGCCGGCACCCCGGCCGGGGCGCGCGAGTATGTCGCCGCGCAGGCGGACGGCTCCGGGATCAACTACTTCGTCTGTGACATGGCCTTTGGTGATATCACCCTGGCCGAGGCCAAGCGGTCGATCGAGCTATTTGCCGAGGAGGTCATGCCGGCCTTTGCCGAAGCCTGATCGGCGACGGCCGCCGGAAGGGAGAAACTATGCGTTTTGGGATCTTTGACCATCTGGACGACAGCGGTCTGCCGCTCGACCGGCACTTCGAGGCGCGGCTCGAGCTGATCGAGGCCTACGATCGCGCCGGTTTCTACGGCTACCATCTCGCGGAGCACCACAACACGCCGCTCGGCTACGCGCCGTCTCCCGGCGTGTTCCTGGCGGCCGTTGCGCAGCGGACACGCCAGTTACGGTTCGGGCCGATGGTCTATCTGCTGCCGCTCTATCACCCGCTACGCCTGATCGACGAGATCTGTATGCTCGACCAGATGAGCGGCGGCCGGTTTCTGTACGGGGTCGGGCGCGGCATTTCCCCGGTCGAGGTCGGCTTCTACGGCATCGACTTCAACACCGGAGCCAAGCAGTTCCGCGAGGCGTTCGAGGTCATCCGCCGCGGGCTGACCGAGGACCGGTTGACCTTCCACGGCGAATTCTATGATTTCGACAACGTGCCGATCGTCATGAAGCCGTTCCAGCAGCCGCTGCCGGTGTGGTACGGGCTCGGCAACCCGGCGAGCGTGGCCTGGACGGCAGCCAACGCGGCCAACACGGTGACGCGGCGGCCGCCGGAGCAGGTCCGCGCGATCACCGACAGCTATCGCGTGGAGTGGAAGAAATTGGGCCGCTCCGAGGCCGATTTGCCGATGCTCGGCGTCAACCGCCACATCATCATCGCCGACACCGAAGCCGAAGCGCTTGCCACGGCACGCCGCGGCTATCCGGCGTGGCGCCACCACATGGGGCTGCTGTGGCACGAATATAACGTGCCGTTTCCGCTCGAAGCGGCATTGCCGGAAGATTTCGGCATCCTGCAAAAGCACGGTGACGCGATCGCCGGCACCCCCGCGATGGTGCGCGATTACATCGCCCGCGAGATCGAGGCGACCCGCGTCAATTATTACGTCGATTTCGCCTTCGGGACGATCACCCATGACGAGGCGATGCGGTCGGTCGACCTGTTCACCAACGAGGTCATGCCGGCCTTTGCCGATGCCTAATTCTCACTGATCGGGAGGACTGTCGTATGGGTACGATGACCGATTTTGCGCGCCCTGACGGGGGCAAGACGAAAGGCTATCTCGCGATGGCAGGCCAAGGTCGGCCCGGCGTCGTGATAATCCAGGAGTGGTGGGGGTTGAACGACCAGATCTGCGGGGTCGCCGACCGCTTCGCCCGCGCCGGCTACAACGCATTGGCGCCCGATCTCTACAAGGGCCGCCTGACGACCGAGCCCGACGAGGCCAACCACCTGATGACCGGTCTCGATTTTCCCGCGGCGACGCATCAGGACCTGCGCGGCGCGGCGCAGCACCTGAAGGCGCAAAGTGGCAAGGTGGCGGTCATGGGGTTCTGCATGGGCGGTGCGCTGACGATCGCGGCGGCGGTGCATGTCCCCGAAGCGGCCGCCGGTGTCTGCTTCTACGGCATTCCGCCCAAGGATTTTGCTGACCCGGCCAAGATGCGGGTGCCGTTTCAGGGACACTTCGCCAACCAGGACGATTGGTGCACACCAGCCGCGGTCAACGATCTCGAGCAAGTGCTGAAAGGCGCCGGCGTCAAGCACGAGATCTACCGCTACGCCGCCGCGCACGCCTTTGCCAACGAGCGCAGCGCTGCCTACGATGTTGCCTGCGCCAACCAGGCTTGGGACCGCATGTCCGCATTCCTGAAGACGCAAATCGCATAGCAGAGGTCAGGAGCGTCCCGGAGCGCAGGGGCGGATCGCGGCCGGCGAGGCCGGGCCGGCGCCGGGGCCCGGCGGCGCGAAGACGGCGAGGTAGGTGCCCTCCTGCAGGTCGTAGAACGCGGTCTGCTGATACCCGACCGCGGCGAGCTCACAGCGCAACAGATCCGGTGGGGTGCCATGCGCGGCGGTTTGCTTGCGGGCATCGATGATCGCGACCTTTGCGTCCGGCCGGAGCGCGAGTCGCAGGTTCCATAAGAGGCCGTAGGGCTGCTGGACCTCGTGGTACATGTGGACCAGGAGGGCAAGGTCGAGGGAATCGGGCGGCAGCCGCGGGTCGTGCGGATCGCCGCGTACGACCGTGACCGAGCCGGCGAGGCCCTCGCTCGCGACCCGGCGGGATAAGCGCTCGAGATACTCGGGGACGACATCCTCGGCGTAAACATGCCCTGTCGGCGCGACCCGCCGTGCCAGGCGCACCGTGTAATAGCCGCTCCCGGCGCCGATGTCGGCCACGGCGATCCCCGGCTTGACCCCGAGCAAGTTCATGACGCGTTCGGCTTCGCCGGCCTGGTCGCGCGACTGCTCGTTCCGCCAAGTGTCGGTGACGATCCGCGCGACCGGCCGGCTCGGCGGCGGAAAAGCGCTGACCGGCGCACCCGGCGGCACGACCCCGTTCTCGTAATCCGCCGCGCGGATATCGCACGACGGCAGGAGAGCGAGCAGAACCAGCGCGAGATACGGCGGCAAAACCCGCATGATTCGTCACTCAGCCGCAGCGCGCCTCTGCAAGGCTTTCAGCCACCGCCGTAACACTGCGGCATGGCCGGCAAGACGCTCGCCAATTTCTGCGCCGATCTGGCCGCGATACATGTGGACCGCGAGATTGCGATCGCGGCCGATCTTCATCGCGGCCTCTGCGTCCTCGTCCGACAGCCAGCCGAGCCGCCGCGCGGCGCGGATCGCCGTGTTCGGGGAAGCGACTTCGACGTCCTCTTTATCGGCGAGCAGTTGCTGACAGGCCTTCCACACAGCCTCGAAGGTATAGATCAGCCGCAGGATGGCGCTGTCGCGTTCCATCAGGGAGCGCGGTTCCGTCCAGATGGCCTCGTCCAACGTGGAGAGTGCTGCCTCTGCCTCGGCCAGCCGCATCGCTAGCCTCGCCATATCACACCTTCGCGGCGCACTTCCTCCACTAGCGCGGCATCTGCACGCCTAAGATCGACAAGGTCGACATCGTACGGGATCGTGCTCTCCTCGAAATCCGCCGCAAGCTCGGCGAAGAAGCCAGACGGAAGCTCGTCGCGCGGCAGGACTGCGATGTCGATGTCGCTGTGCTGACGCGCCTCACCGCGGGCGCAGGAGCCGAAAAGCCATACGGCCGCGTCATGGTCACCGAGCGCCGCGAGCACCATCCTCCGCAAGTCCTCGATTGCCCGTTCCCGCGTCGGGTTCACACGAGGCCTTTACCCGGCGCGGCGGCGACGGGCCACCCGGCGCGCGAGGTAGGGCCGCAGATATTGCCCGGTGTAGCTCGCCTCGCTCGAGGCGATGTCTTCCGGGGTGCCGGTGGCGACGATATGGCCGCCGGCATCGCCGCCTTCGGGGCCGAGATCGATGATCCAGTCGGCGGTCTTGATGACTTCGAGATTGTGCTCGATGACCAGCACCGTGTTGCCGGTCTCGACCAGCGCGTGCAATACCTCGAGGAGCTTGCGGACATCGTCGAAGTGCAGCCCGGTCGTCGGCTCGTCGAGAATGTAAAGAGTGCGGCCGGTGGCGCGCCGCGACAATTCCTTGGCCAATTTGACGCGCTGCGCCTCGCCGCCCGACAAGGTCGTCGCCGGCTGGCCGATATGGATGTAGCCGAGCCCGACCTGCTGCAAGGTCAGGAGCTTGTCGCGGATCGACGGCACCGCGCGGAAGAAGTCGGTGCCTTCGTCGACCGTCATGTCGAGTACGTCGGCGATGCTCTTGGCCCGGAACAGCACCTCCAACGTCTCGCGGTTGTAGCGGCGGCCCTTGCAGACATCGCACTGGACATAGACGTCGGGCAGAAAGTGCATCTCGATCTTGATGACGCCGTCGCCCTGACAGGCCTCGCAGCGTCCGCCCTTGACGTTGAACGAGAACCGGCCGGGCAGATAGCCGCGCGACTTCGCCTCGGGCAACCCGGTAAACCAGTCGCGGATCGGCGTGAAGCAGCCGGTATAGGTCGCCGGGTTCGAGCGCGGGGTGCGGCCGATCGGCGACTGGTCGATGTCGACGATCTTGTCGAGAAACTCGACCCCTTCGAGTCCGCCGTGCGGGGCAGCCTGCTCGCGCGCGTTGTTGAGCCGCTTGGCAAGCGCCTTATACAAGGTCTCGACGATCAGGGTCGATTTGCCGCCGCCCGAGACCCCGGTCACAACGCAGAAGGTGCCGAGCGGGATCTCGGCGGTGATGCCCTTCAGATTGTTGCCGCGAGCATCGATGACCGAGAGGATCTGCCCGGGATGACCGATCCGGCGGATCAGCGGGATCGCGATCTGGCGCTTCCCGGTCAGGTACTGCCCGGTGATGCTGTCAGGGCTCGCCATGATCGCTTCGGGAGCGCCCTCGGCGACCAGATGCCCGCCATGGACGCCGGCGCCCGGACCCATATCGATGACCCAATCGGCGGTACGGATCGCCTCCTCGTCGTGCTCGACGACGATGACCGTGTTGCCGAGGTCGCGCAGCCGTTTCAGGGTCGCGAGCAGGCGCCCATTGTCGCGCTGGTGCAATCCGATCGACGGCTCGTCGAGCACATAGAGCACCCCGGTCAGCCCCGAGCCGATCTGCGAGGCCAATCGGATGCGCTGGCTCTCGCCGCCCGAGAGCGTGCCCGAAGCCCGCGACAGGGTCAGGTATTCGAGCCCGACATTCTTCAAGAACCCAAGGCGCTCGTTGATCTCCTTCAATATGCGCTGAGCGATCTCACGCTGGCTCGGTGTGAGCTGCGTGTCGATTCCGGAGAACCAGATGCCGGCCTCGGCGATCCCCAGGGCGGCGACCTGGCTGATGTGCTTGCCGGCGATCTTGACCGCAAGCGCCTCGGGCTTGAGGCGGTCGCCGCCGCACACCTCGCAGGTCTTGGCGCTCTGGTAGCGGCCGAGCTCTTCTTTGACCCAGGCGCTGTCGGTCTCGCGAAAGCGCCGCTCCATGTTCGGCAATACACCCTCGAACGGCCGCTCGGTCGTGTATTTGCGCAGCCCGTCATCATAGGTCATCTTGATCGGCTCGCCGGCCGAGCCGGAGAGGATCGTCCGCCGCATCTTCTCCGGCAATTCGTCCCAGGGCGTGTGCATGCTCTCGCGGAAGTGCCTTGTGATGCTCTCCAGGGTCTGCGTGTAGTACTGCGACGATGAATGCGACCACGGGCTGACCGCCCCCTCGGCGAGGCTGCGCCTGGTTTCGTGCACGACGAGGTCGGGGTCGAAATAGAGCTTGGTGCCGAGCCCGTCGCAGGCCGGACACGCGCCGAACGGGTTGTTGAACGAGAAGAGCCGCGGCTCGATCTCGGGGATCGTAAAGCCCGAGACCGGGCAGGCGAACTTCGCCGAGAAGATGGTTTGCTCACCCGAATCGGCGTTTTCGGTGATCGCGATCCCGTCGGCCAATTCGAGTGCGGTCTCGAACGAATCGGCCAGCCGGTTGCCGAGGTCGCCATCGACGATGATACGGTCGACGACGATTTCGATGTCGTGCTTGAGGTTCTTGTTGAGCGGGCGAACCTCGTCGAGCTCCATCATCTTGCCGTCGATCTTGACCCGCTGAAACCCGCGCTTTTGCAGGTCGGCGAGCTCCTTGCGATACTCGCCCTTGCGGCCGCGCGCGATCGGCGCGAGAAGGTAGAGCCGCGTGCGTTGCGGCATCGCCAGCACCCGGTCGACCATTTGCGAGACGGTCTGGCTGACGATCGGCAACCCGGTCGCCGGCGAATAAGGTACCCCGACCCGCGCCCATAAGAGGCGCATGTAATCGTAGATCTCGGTCACCGTCCCGACCGTCGAGCGCGGGTTGCGCGAGGTCGTCTTCTGCTCGATCGAGATCGCCGGCGACAGACCCTCGATCGATTCGACCTCGGGCTTCTGCATCAGTTCGAGGAATTGCCGGGCATAGGCCGACAGGCTCTCGACATAGCGGCGCTGGCCCTCGGCATAGATCGTGTCGAACGCGAGCGACGACTTGCCCGACCCCGACAGCCCGGTGATCACCACCAGACTGTCGCGCGGCAGGTCGACATCGATGTTCTTGAGATTGTGCTCCCGCGCCCCGCGGATCCGGATCTGCTGCTGCATGCCGCAAATCTTATCGCGGGACTTCGCGTGACGCTACGCGAGACTGCCCCCTGCTAAACGGGAGAAAACAGGGCAAAAATTCGAATCCGCCCCGAGAATCGACAAGCCGACCGCCGATAAAACATGCCATGTCAGACACTTACGAGTCCAGCCCCGCGCGGCCCAGCAGGGGGCGTTTCTGCCCCTTGCAGGGGGCGGAATCCGGCTAACAGGGGAGTAACAGGGTGGGTCAGCGCGGCGCTTCGAGACGGCGGCATGGCGCGCATGATGTGCATGGCTCTTGACGCCAAGATGGCGCCACATCGGCGCACCCGTTCACCCCGTCGCGCGCGGCGGCGATTCGCGCGGGGTCACGGTGATTCCGAGCTTTTGCGTCTGGCGCAGCACGGTCATCGGCACAGGTTTGCCGACCCGCTCCTCGGTCATCAATCGGTGCAATTCGTCGACATCGCCGACCGCCACACCGTCGACCATGACAATGATGTCGCCGCTCAACATGCCGGCCGCGCGCGCCGCCCCGTCGGGGGAGGTCGACTGGACGCGCACCCCGGTCTCGCGGGCGAGCTCGTGGAAGCGCACGGTCCGGCGCGGCAACGGCGCGCTTTGCCCGGCGACCCCGATATAGCAGCGGCGCACCCGGCCATCGCGAATGAGCCGCGAGGCGACGAACTCGACCGTCGCGGCCGAGATCGAGAAGCAGATGCCTTGCGCCATGCCGATGATCGCGGTGTTGATGCCGACGACCTCGCCCGACGCGGTGACCAGCGGCCCGCCGGAATTCCCCGGGTTGAGAGCGGCATCGGTCTGGATCACGCTGTCGATCAGCCGCCCCGAGCGGGTGCGCAATGAGCGGCCCAGCGCGCTGACCACCCCGGCGGTCACCGTGCATTGAAAGCCGAACGGGTTGCCGATCGCGACGACGAGCTGGCCGACGCGCAGCCGGCGCGAATCGCCGAGCCGGGCAAAGGTCGGGGTCTCGCCGTCGAGCCGCAGCACCGCGAGGTCGGTGTCGGGATCGTCGCCGACCTGATTCGCCGTGAGGCTGCGCCCGTCAGGAAAGGTCGCCTGGATTTTGCGGGCGCCGCTGACGACGTGGCTGTTGGTCAGCACATAGGCGTCGGGGGTGAAGACGACACCGGACCCGGCGCCGCCCGAGCCGTCCTTGACGCCGCTGATCTGCAGGTGCAGGACCGCCGGACCGACGCGGTCGACCGCGCCGATCACGGCGCGCGAATAGGCGTCGAGCAGCACCAGATCTTCGGCCGAGGCGGAGGAGATCGACGCCGCAGCGGAGTTGGGATCCGTGTCGCCGATCGGATCATAAACGGGGGTGAGATAAGTCATATGCGGGTTCGTCCGTTAGAGCCCGCCCGAAGGAATCGTTATGCCTCGAAGCGTTATCGTCACCCCCGCATAAAACCTGTGAAGGAATGGTCGAGGGCTCACCCCGTCATTCCCGCACAAGCGGGAATCCAGAGATTTCAGTCTCTTGCCCCCTGTTCCTTGCCAAGGGCAAGCCTGGGCCCCCGCTTTCGCGGGGGCGACGATTCTGCGCCTCGGTGGCATTTCTTCATGCGCTTTCGCGGGAATGACGGGATGTTCGCTTGGCTTCACGACTGACATTTCGGGTGGGCCATGATAAGAATAAAGTAGGAACATTCGGGGCATCTGTTAAGATGCACGCCTCCGATGACCACGAGCGTGCGGTGACCCCATGGCAGGTAGCGTCAACAAGGTGATCTTGGTCGGCAACCTCGGGCGCGACCCCGAGATCCGCTCGATGCAGGACGGCAACCGCGTCGCCAATCTGGCGGTCGCGACCTCGGAGAGCTGGCGCGACCGGGTGTCCGGGGAGCGCAAGGAGCGCACCGAATGGCACCGCGTCGTGATCTTTAACGAGCGGCTTGCGGAGATCGCCGAGAAGTACCTGCGCAAGGGTTCGAAGGTCTATCTCGAGGGCGCGCTGCAGACCCGCAAATGGACCGATCAGGGCGGCCAGGAGCGCTACACGACCGAGATCGTGCTGAACCGCTTCCGCGGCGAGCTGACAATGCTGGATGGGGCAGGGGGCGCCCGCAGCGCCGGCGGCCCGCCGACGGAAGGCGGCTATGACGAGGGTTATGCCGGCGGCGGCTTTGATGACGAGCCGACGGCGCGCGGCTCCGCCGCCCCAGTCCGCGCCCGCACCCCGGTCAACGATCTCGACGACGACATCCCGTTCTGACGAGTCGAACCGATTTACGTCTCTCCGCAGGCCGCAGCCGCTCAGCTAGTGTAGTGGACTTAACAAAAGATTCCCAGAGTGGGCAGTGAGGTGCGATAATCCTGGGATGAGCGCTAACGTATGCATCTGGCTCTCTCCTGAGGATCGGGCGGAGCTGGAAGGTTGGGTGGCG
>Ga0306924_10000914_pt1 | contig 26023 bp, 26 predicted proteins | sample sta12Can44000111_FD_203756 | JGI IMG/M metagenome (GOLD analysis project Ga0306924, IMG submission 203756) | Lab enrichment of tropical soil microbial communities from Luquillo Experimental Forest, Puerto Rico - statanox.12C.anox.44.000.111 (v2)... | ecosystem: Environmental > Terrestrial >... | reverse complement strand
GCCGTTGAGGTTGATCGCCATGATGTCCTGCCAATCCCGCAGCACCGCTTCGGCATCGGCCGTGAACGCGTTGCGGCGGTTGATGCCGGCGTCGTTGACGAGGACCGAGACCTGTCCGATCTCTTTTGCGATCCGGCTTGCGATCGCAAAACAATCCTCGCGCCTGGTGACGTCGAGCCTGATGCTCTCGGCGTCAAAGCCGGCGTCGCGGATCTGGCGCGTCACCTCGCGCGCGCCCTCTTCGTTGATATCGAGCAGCACAACGCGCGCGCCCTCGCGCGCAAAGCCCACCGCGATTGCACTGCCAATACCGGACGCTGCACCCGTGACGACGGCAATATGATTGGCGAGCAGCGGCATGCGGTCCTCCCTAAGATTGGTTTAAGCCTTTTGCGACAAGCTAATTCAAATTGAAGGCGTCGCAAACGCCAAGCTTTCTTTACGCTCGGCTGGTAGTAGAATTGATCGTGTCATGGATACGCAGCTGAAGAAATGGGAACTCTGGATTGACCGCCTGTGGTCGGCCGCCGCGATCGACTGGCGCGAGGCCGCGCGGCTTGCTGTCGATATCGAGAGCGCGAGCGGCGACGAAACGCTGCGCCATGCCGCCTCGCAAAGCTTGCCCTCCTTACGCAACGCCTCGCTGTGGAGCGCCGACGATGCTGCGAAGGAAGCCGCGCGGCGCAGGCTTGGCGTCATCCGCGACGCGTTGCATGCGCAGTCAACGCCGCGCTTCGGCAGGCGTGAGGGCGTCATTAGCCAACCTCTGACTGAGGATGAGCATTACCGGAAACTGCTCGGTCTGCCGCTGGATCAACGCCTGAACGCGCCGGAGATTCATCGCGCCTTCAAGCGCGCGGCCAAGGCTGTGCACCCCGATGCCGGCGGCGACAGCGAGGCATTCCTTGAGCTTGCCGCGGCGCGCGATGCCCTGATGAAGAAGGCATCCGCTATCGCTAACGTTCAACGCCCCGCAAGCGAGGCCACCGCCTCGATCTCGATGAGCATTTTTGGATCGGGCAACGCCTGCACCACGCAGGTGGTGCGCGCGGGGTAGGGCGCCGGCCCGAACGCGCCGGCATAGAGCGCGTTCATGGCGGCAACATCGGAGGCGCGCGTCAGCAGCACGTTGACCTTGAGGAGATCGCGCAAGCTCGCGCCAGCCTGCTCCAGCACACGCGTGAGGTTTTTCACGACAAGGCCGAATTGCGCCTCGAAACCGTCAGGCAGGGCGCCCTTCTCGTCGAAGCCGGGAATGCCCGAAATGAAAAGCAGATCGCCGGTGCGAACGGCGAACGACAGCGGCGGCGCCTTGATGCCGGCGGGTGGAGGGAAATGCTTGATCGTCATGGCGGGTCTGTGATGTGAGCTGCGGTGACGTCCACCTTAGCGCCGGCCGGCCTCTCTGCCACCCCCGAAAATGACGGCGATCCGCCTTCAAACCGCCGCGAGCCTCGACATTTCATTGCTAGGCTCCATTGGCTAAACTCGCGCGCCTGATTCGCTTGGCGTCGCGAGGCCCGTTCGCGACATTCTCTAAGAGGTCATCCCATGAAGATATCGTCCGCCCTTCGCAGTGCCCTTGTTGCGTTCATGGTTCTCGCCGGGCTGTCATCGGCCCACGCCGATAGCGGCTTCGTGACGCTCACGATCTACAAGGCGGGATGGATCATCGGCGGCTCAGGCGGCGGCGGCGTGCTGACGTTCCGAGGGCGGAGCTATGGGCTCACGACCGGCGGCCTCGACTATGGCCTGGTGTTCGGCGGATCGAAGACCGTGCTGCGCGGCACGGTTTCCAACATCAACCGCCCCTCCGATGTCGCGGGCGTCTATGGCGCGGCCGGCGCGGGGCTTGCGATCGGCGGCGGCGCGCGTGCCATCGTGCTCACCAACCAGAAGGGCGCGGTGCTGGAATTGTCCGGCCACCAGGTCGGGCTGCTGGCGAACGCGGATTTGAGCGGGCTTGCGATTACGTTGCGGTAGGGCGAGCGTCACGACCTTCGTACTTGCTCCGCCGTCATGCCCGGCCTTGTGCCGGGCATCCACGTCTTGCCTTATTTGATACCCCAAGAACGTGGATGGCCGGGTCAAGCCCGGCCATGACGAGCGGCGAATGTCATTCTTTCCTCATCCTGAGGAGCATCGCGATAGCGATGCGTCTCGAAGGATGAGGGCCCATGGTTCGAGACGCGCGAAGCCGCGCTCCTCACCATGAGGCCCGCCCTCACAACGCCCTGTTGCTCTCCTTCACCTTCTCAGCATCGACATAGACCTGCTCGCCCATCTCGCGGAATTTTGCGCTCATCTGCGCCATGCCGTCTTCGATCGTGCCCGATATCGTCATGCCGACCGCTGACGGATCGTTCAGGGTTGCCGCATAGTCGCGCACGTCCTGCGTGATCTTCATCGAGCAGAACTTTGGTCCGCACATCGAGCAGAAATGCGCCACCTTGTGAGCGTCCTTTGGCAGTGTCTCGTCGTGGAAGGCGCGCGCTGTGTCCGGATCGAGCCCGAGGTTGAACTGGTCGACCCAGCGGAAATCGAACCGCGCCCGCGACAGCGCATCGTCGCGCAGCTGCGCCGCCGGATGGCCCTTGGCAAGATCGCTGGCATGCGCCGCGATCCTGTAGGTGATGACGCCGGTCTTGACGTCGTTGCGGTCGGGCAACCCGAGATGTTCCTTCGGCGTGACATAGCAGAGCATGGCGCAGCCGAACCAGCCGATCATCGCCGCACCAATGCCTGAGGTGATGTGGTCATAGCCCGGCGCGATGTCTGTTGTCAGCGGCCCCAGCGTATAGAACGGCGCCTCGCCGCATTCCCTAAGCTGCTTGTCCATGTTGATCTTGATCTTGTGCATGGGGATATGCCCCGGCCCCTCGATCATGACCTGGCAGCCCTTGTCCCACGCGATCTTCGTGAGCTCGCCCAGCGTCTCGAGCTCGGCGAACTGCGCGCGATCGTTGGCATCGGCAATCGAGCCCGGCCGCAGGCCGTCGCCGAGCGAGAAGGAGACATCATATTTGCGCATGAGGTCGCAAATGTCGGCGAAATGCGTATAGAGGAAGCTCTCCTTGTGATGCGCCAGGCACCACTTCGCCATGATCGAGCCGCCGCGCGAGACGATGCCGGTGACGCGATTGGCGGTCAGGTGGATGTAGGGCAGCCGCACGCCGGCATGGATGGTGAAATAGTCCACGCCCTGCTCGCACTGCTCGATCAGCGTGTCCTTGTAGACCTCCCAGTCGAGCTTTACGGGATCGCCGTTGACCTTCTCCAGCGCCTGGTAGATCGGCACGGTGCCGATCGGCACCGGCGAGTTGCGCAAAATCCATTCGCGGGTGGTGTGGATGTTGCGTCCGGTGGAAAGATCCATCACGGTGTCGGCGCCCCAGCGGATCGCCCACACCATCTTGTCGACCTCTTCTTCCACCGACGAGGTCACCGCCGAGTTGCCGATATTGGCGTTGATCTTGGTGAGAAAGTTGCGGCCGATGATCATCGGCTCGAGCTCGGCGTGGTTGATATTGCATGGGATGATCGCCCGCCCGCGCGCGATCTCGCTGCGAACGAACTCCGGCGTGATGAAGGCGGGAATGTCCGCGCCAAAACTTTCGCCGTCGGCCAGTGTCGCTTCCGCGCGCTCGAGCTGCGCCTTGCGGCCGAGGTTCTCGCGCTCGGCGACGTAGATCATTTCCTTGGTGGTGATGCCGGCGCGAGCGAATTCGAGTTGCGTCACCTTGTGGCCGTCGAGCCCCCGCAACGGCTTGTGATAGGCGGAAAAGGCTTTTGCGGCCTTGTCGGCGGAGACGTTGCCGTTGTCGACCGGCTTGATCGCGCGTCCCTCATATTCCTCCACACCGCCGCGCTCTTTGATCCAGGCGGTACGATGTCGCGGCAGGCCGCTATTGACGTCGATGGTGGTGGCCGGATCGGTGTAGGGGCCCGAGGTGTCGTAGACCGGCAGGTTCGGCTCATCAGCGCCTTCGCTGAGAATGATCTCGCGGAGCGGCACCTTCAGCTCCGGCGCGGCATCCGGGCTCGCAAAAATCTTGCGCGAGGACGGCAGCGGTCCGGTGGTCACGGCGGGGACGGTGGTGTCCGGGTTGGGGCGAATGTTCATGTGGTCCTCCGTTCTATTCTTCTGTTCTCACGCGGCCTTTGCATCCTGGCCAAGCCATTGTCTGACCCGCGCGTCGGGGTCGGCGTTCTGGGTGACGTCGGAAACGACAGCGATGGAATCGGCGCCGGCGGCGAAAATCTCACCCGCCTGCTCGAACTTGATGCCGCCGATCGCAACCACCGGAATGGCGCCGATGCGCTTCTTCCATTCGGTGATCCTGGCAACGCCCTGCGGCGCGAAGCGCATCGCCTTCAACGTGGTCGGAAAGATCGGGCCAAGCGCGACATAATCCGGTTTGGCGGCAAGCGCGGCCTTGAGTTCATCGTCATCATGGGTGGAGATGCCGAGCGAAAGCCCGGCGGCGCGGATCGCCTTCACATCCGCGTCGGCCAGATCCTCCTGGCCGAGATGCAAGTGCTCGGCCCGCGCCTCGATCGCCGCGCGCCAGTAGTCGTTGACGACAAGACGGGTGTTCGTGCCCTTTGTCACGCCAAGCGCCTCGCGCACGATCTTGAGCGCGTCGGCATGGTCCAGATTCTTCGCGCGCAGCTGGATCGTGCCGACGCCGAGCCGCGTCAGCCGCGCGACCCAGGCGATGCTGTCGACCACGGGATAGAAGCGGTCGGGATAGGTGGTGAGATCAGGACGCGGCATGCCAGAACGGGGTCCCTACGACTGGAGTGGACGGCGAGGCAAAGTCGCGGGCTTCCATCAGCCCGGCCTCGAACGCGGCGCGGCCAGCCTCGACGCCGAGGCGGAAGGCTTTCGCCATCGCGATCGGGTCTTCAGCCTTGGCAATTGCGGTGTTGAGCAGCACGGCATCGTAGCCAAGCTCGAGCGCGTAAGCCGCGTGCGAGGGCGCGCCGAGGCCGGCATCGACCACCAGCGCCACGTCGCCAAGGCGATCACGCAAAAGCTTGAGCGCATCGCGGTTGATGATGCCCCTGGCGCTGCCGATCGGCGCCGCCCAAGGCATCACCACCCTGCAGCCCAAATCCACCAGCCGCATCGCCACCGAAAGATCCTCGGTGCAATAGGGGAACACCTCGAAGCCGTCCTTGATCAGGATGTCGGCCGCCTCGACCAGCCCGACCACGTCGGGCTGCAGCGTGTCGTTGTCGGCGATCACCTCGAGCTTGATCCAGGACGTTGCAAACAGCTCGCGCGCAAGTTTTGCCGTGGTCACCGCCTCGCGCACGGTGCGGCAGCCCGCTGTGTTAGGCAGCACGGTGACGTCAAGCTCGCGGATCAGCTTCCAGAAGGCATCGCCGGTCTTGCCGCCGGCGGCTTCGCGCCGCAGCGACACCGTGACGATCTCTGCTCCCGATGCGCGGATCGCGCCCTGCATGATCGCGGGCGAGGGATACAGCGCGCTGCCGATCAACAGGCGGGATGTGAAATTCTTGCCGTAAAATTTCAGCATGGCGTTAAATCCCATTTCCGTCGTCCCGGCGAACGCCGGGACCCATACCGCGTGATCTCGCATGCTGGCACGCGGGCAGACACCCCGGAGCCATGACGAAGGCCGGTGGTTATGGGTCCCCGCTTTCGCGGGAACGACGACGAGGAGAGCGAGTTTGCGCACGTCATCATTACCCTCCCTGCCGCGGCGTGATGATCTCGATCTCATCGCCGCTTTTCAGCCGCGTTTCGGCCCAGCGGCTTTTCGGCACCACGTCGTAATTCAGGGCTATCGCGAAATGCGTGCCCTCATAGTCGAGTTCGCCGAGCAGCGCAGCGACGCTTGCCGAGAAAACTTCGCGCGGCTCGCCGTTGACGGTCACGCGCATCGCATCACCTCATTGTCGATCTGGCCGCGTTCGACATAGGCCAGCGTCATTTCGGCCAAAGCCGGCGCCACCAGGAAACCGTGGCGATAGAGTCCGTTCACCGCGATCATGCGATCCCTGATCACAATGCGCGGCAGATTGTCGGGATAGGCCGGGCGCAGGCCCGAGCCGAATTCGACGATGCGCGCCTCGGCAAAAGCCGGATGCACCGAATAGGCCGCGCCCAGGAGTTCGAGCGCGGAACGGACGCTGACGCCAGTGTCCTCGGCCTCGATCGAGGTCGCGCCCAGCATGAACAGATTGTCCTCGCGCGGGATCACATAGAGCGGCCAGCGCGGATGCAGCAGCCGGACCGGACGCGACAGCTTGATCTCACCGGTCTCGATCAGGATCATCTCGCCCTTGACGCCGCGCAGCTCCACCTCCTTGTCGCGGGCGGAAAGACCGCGGCAATCGATCACGATTCCGTCCAGTTCCTCGGCCGAGACGTCGCTGTTGAAGCGAATGGAGCCGCCGGCGGCGACGATCCGTTCGTGGAGTTTCGGCAGCACACGGCGCGGCTCGACATGGCCCTCGGCTGGAAAGAACAGTGCCTCGCGGAACCGCCCCTCCAGCGACGGCTCGAGTGCGGCAAGCCTGGCCGCGTCCAGCCGCTGATAGCCGGAGGTCAGCCTGGCAAAACGCTCGAAATCGCTGCGGTCGCGGCTATGGGCCACCACCAGCGAACCGTTGAACGGCGTATCCGGCAATTCGCGCCGCCACAGGTCAAGCGCGCGCTCGCCCAGCCGGCTGATGACCGGCTCGGCTGTCTCGCTCTCACACCAGGGCGCCAGCATGCCGCCCGCCCAATGACTGGTGGAGTCCGTCATCGCGGCACCACCACGCTCATGTAGCGTGACATCGTGTCCGGCCAGCGCGAACAGCAGCGCTTGCCAGGCGCCGGCTATGCCTGCCCCGATGATGGAAACGGGGGAATCCCCCTTGGCCTTGTCCTTCCTCAGATTCATCCCTGTCCCTTCGCCGGCATGACCCGGATCAGGTTCAAAGGGTCACCGCGGTCGCCTGCCTAACTCCGGCAGGCTGCTTGCGGTATCTCAGCTCCTCCTCGGAGCTCCCCTCGGAACGAAGGTAATTTATGCCGATCGGGCGGGGTGTCAACGCGCTACCCAGGCAGTTATGCGCCGCGCAGGCGGCTGAAATCCGCTCAGGGATGGCAAGAACGTCCCCTTTTGCCCGGGCGGTCGGACCGGCCGGGGAGGGCGGTTTACCGCAAATTATGGCTTGGGGTGTTTCCTTCCTGTGTTTGCTTGGCTGCTTTCAAAGCGTGTCTGTCGAGTTTTTAAAACCAGTTCGGAACCGCCGCGATGACAATTTCGCTCACCCATGTCGACACAGATCCCCGGCAGATGCGCGCTGTGCTGCCGCTCTGGGTCGCCGTCGGAACCTACACGCTGTTCCTGCTCGCCGGGAACCGGCTGCTGATCGACCCCGACACGATGTGGCAGATCACCGTTGGCCAGTGGATTATCGACCATCGCGCGGTGCCCGAGACCGATGTCTATTCCTTTACCATGCGCGGCCAGCCCTGGATCTCCACCCAGTGGCTGGCGCAGGTGCTGTTCGCGAAGGCTTATGCGATCGCGGGCTGGGCCGGACCGGTGGTACTCACTGCTACCGCGATCGGTGCGACCTTCGGTTTGCTCGCCCGTGTCCTGAACCGTCACCTGAGCGAGAGCACGACGCTGGCGTTGATCGCATCCGCGCTTGCGCTCACCGTGCCGCATCTTCTGGCGCGGCCGCACGTGCTCGCGCTGCCGATCATGGTGGCCTGGGTTGCAGGCCTGATCGCGGCCGCGGATGCGCGCGAAGCACCGTCGTTCAGGTTGCTGCCGTTGATGGCGCTGTGGGCCAACCTGCACGGCGGCTTCGTGTTCGGCCTCGTGCTGGTTTTTCCGATCGCACTCGATGCGGTGCTAGGGGCGGAGGCAGCCTCGCGCCATCAGCTCATCTTGCGGTGGGGCGCCTTTGTGGCCGCAAGCTTCGTTGCCGCCTGCTGCACGCCGTACGGATGGAACGCGCTGCTTGCCGCGCAAAGGATCCTGTCCCTCGGCAGCGCGCTGCCGTTGATCATGGAATGGAAGCCAGCCGATTTTTCGAGCCTCAGCCCGTTGGAACTGTTTCTCCTGTCCGGCATCGCGCTTGCGCTCTATCGCGGCGTGAGGTTACCGCCGCTGCGCATCGCGCTACTGCTCGGTCTCTTGCACATGGCGCTCGCACAGGGGCGCGCCGCCGAAAACCTGGCGCTGGTTGCGCCGATCGTGCTTGCTGCCCCGCTCGCAAGGCAGATCGGCGGCAGCGACATCTCCACCTCACTCACGCCGCCCGCGCGCGGTTTGTTGATCGCTTCTGTCACCACGCTATTGATTGCGGGAACACTGGCCTATGCGTCGGTGCATCGCTTTGCGCCGCATATGCGAGGATCGCCGGTCCAGGCCGTTGCGGAACTGAAGAAACTCGATGTCAGCCGGGTCTTCAACGATTACGATTTCGGCGGCTATTTGATCGCCAACGGCGTCGCGCCGTTCATCGACGGCCGCACCGAGCTCTACGGCGAGAAGTTCTTCGTCGATCACAATGCCGCGTCCGGCCTGATGGAACCGGAGAACCTGTTCCGTCTGCTCGAGGAATACAGGATCGAGGCGACGTTGATGCGGACGCAGAGTGCTGCGACAAAATTGCTCGATCACGTCGACGGCTGGCGGAAAATCTATTCCGACGACATCGCAACCATTCATTTGCGCGAAAGCGGTGCGGTGCACACCCGCGAACCCGAAGTCGACGCAAGGCCGACGCCGTAATCTCGTCAACTTTCGTGAGCGACAGATTGGCGCGGCGCGACATGCGGATTGTCGTGCAAATGGACCCATGATCGTCTAGTATCGAAGCCAAGAGGCAGGTCCTGGTTGCGACAACAGTTCTGTCTCATTCTCTGACAAAGCAAGAAGAGATAACGAAGGGAGCGCGCCATGGCGCGAGCAGATTTCGCCTTTTTGCCCAAGCACAATCCCTGCGCCCAATGCGGCAAGCCAATAGCGATGCCGGAATGGATCGAGTCCGAGCACGGCCGCGCAATCTATCTCTGGCACTGCTGGGTGTGTGACTACCGGTTTGAGGCGGTCGCATACTTCGACGAGAGAGAGGCCAAACCGCTGGCAGCGTAGAGCAAGATCCGGAAAAGCACGTACGTCCTTTCGGCGCTGATGTCCCGATGTTAGGTTTGGCGCGGCAGGAGCGTCATGGCCTCCTGCTGCTTTGTAACCGAACGGGAGGACGTCATGACTGAGAGCGTCTACAAGGTTATCGAGTTGATCGGCACCAGCAAGGAGTCCTGGGCGAAGGCCGCCTCCACCGCGGTTGAGCAGGCGGCGAAAACCCTGCGGGATCTCCGCGTCGCGGAAGTCGTCGAAATGGACATGCAACTCGACGCGAAGGGCAAGGTGGAAGCCTATCGCGTCAAGCTCAACATATCCTTCAAATTCGAGGGCACCTGAAAGGTGAGGGTGGGCAAGACGCGCTGACTTTCTTGCCCACCCTCCGATTTTTCGAAAAATGACAGGTCGTCAGCTCGCGTTCATGCACGGCAACGATCCGGCGCCGGTACGCCTCAAAGTGCGGGCAGCTTCGTGACCGTGACGGTGATGTCGCCCGCGGCTTCCGCGATCACGCGCATCGTCCGCGAATCGAACGCCACATCGGCAAGAGCGATACGGGTGATATTGGCATCGACCCGCACGCCGTCGCTGTTCTTTTGAAAATCGGTGATCGCTTCGGCGATTTTTTTCTGGGCGTTCAGCACAAAAGGCTTCAGGTCGACCGTGGTCTTCTCGGTCAGCGCGCGCTGCAGGTAGGGTATCGCCGTGCGTGCGGTACTTCCGAGCAGACCGAAAGCCGCCTCCGATTCGACGGCAAGCTCGATGTCAGTCAGGCGTACGGTTTGCTGCACCGGATCGAGCAGCGGCCGGCCCCAGATATAGATGGTCGCATCAGAGCCGAAGCGGAAAAAGCTCTTTTCCCTGGCATGAAGGGGAAGCGAAATCAGGAGCCTGTCGCCGGCTGCTGCCAGGCTTGCATGCTTGACGGTGACATCGACCGGGCCCGACCCGTCCTCGGGAAAGGTTCGACCCGCAAGCTGGGAATCGAGGATCTTGCTGAGATCGGCGATCGGCAGGTCGATCGGCACGCCGATGCTTACTCCTGTCGACGATGGCGGGACGATCGAAATCTTGTCCGGGAACGGACAATCGGGCGTGGTCGGCGTCGGCGTAATGCGGGTCTCCGCCTCGATGCCGACGGTGAGCGTCACCGCGTTGGCATCGACGCGCGGCTGCGCCGCGATTGCGCGGATCGGCTTGAGCTCGAGCCAGAGCGCCGGCAGGGCCGACGGTCCTCCGGCCCCCTGCAGCGGCACCGAACGGCAGGCCTTTGCCCATTGCACCCGCGCGGCCCGCTCCAGGGTGGGATCGTCGCGAATGCGCTGGCCGACCGCATTGAGTTGCTCGCCGACGGTCTTGTCGATCAGCGGCTTGACGTCGGCGGGCACGTTGACGTGCGAACCCGCCACCGCAAGCGTGCTGTCCCCCAGGCTGACCTGGGCCGCAAGATTCGGCTCGACATGCCAGCTCGCGGCAAGCTTGGGCCGCGAGGTGATGGTGACATTGCCCTTGATCGCAGCACTCGCATTGAGCGACTTGATATTGACGCTTGCCATCTGTTTGGCGGCGTTGGCGCCGAGCAGGCCGCCGATCGCGTCGCCAACCGCCCCGGTTGCTCGGGCGGTCAACGAGCCCGTGACGTTCAGTCTTCCGGTCAACGGGGTTGTCAACGACAACACATCCTGGGAGCCGCTGGCGAAAATCGGACCGCGCGATGCGGTCCAGCCAATGTCGGCATTCTCGAGGATCCGCGACGATGGGTTTTCGGCCTTGCCGGCAAAATTGCGCGGCGCGGCTTTGTCGGCGACTTCGCGAATGGCCGAGAGCGCGATTGCGACCGGAGCGACCACGATCGAACTGCGCGGCGCCGCCACCAGCGGCGGCAGCTCGGCAAGCACGGGCGCCGCCACTTTGCCGTGCGGGGACAGCCAGTCCATGGCCTTCAGGCTGATGAAAAAGGAGACGGCGACCAGCGCGATCGCAATCAGGATCGTCCTTAGCCGCGGCGGCAGTGGCATCATCCCCTCGGGTCAACTCAAGGGGTGAAATACTACCGAGCCGGTGGGACCTGCGCCAGCCGGGCGCGCAAGCAAAATGGCTCCGGCGAGCCGCCGGAGCCATCGCAAAGCTTACAATAAGTTAATGTCAGCGAACCGCGGTGGGCAGCTCGGCGCGGCGCTCGGACATCGGCAGCACGATCACCTTGGTGCCGACATTGACGCGCGAGTAGAGGTCGATCACGTCCCGGTTGATCAGGCGAATGCAGCCGCTTGATACATGGGTGCCGATCGTCGCAGGCGCGTTGGTGCCGTGGATGCGATAGACGGTGCTGCCCAGATACATGGCGCGCGCGCCCAGCGGGTTACCGGGACCGCCGGCCATGACGCGCGGCAGATAGGGTTGGCGCGCGATCATTTCCGGTGGAGGAACCCAATCCGGCCACTCCGCCTTCCTGGTTATCGATTGCACGCCGGACCAGGTGAAGCCGTCGCGCCCGACGCCGATGCCGTAGCGCATCGCCTGGCCGCCTCCGAGCACGTAGTAGAGATAAGTGTTCGGCGTATCGATGATGATGGTCCCAGGGGCTTCGCGGGTGGCATAGTTGACCACCTGGCGGCGTAGCCTGGCAGGAAGTTCGTACACCGTGCCCTCATCTTCTGACGGCGCGGCCTCGACTGCAGGCGGAGGCGCCATCTGAGTCTGCGGTAGAAGGAAGAAGGGCGGCGGGAAGAGCTGGGTGGGCGGCGCCGCCACGGCGGAGCCGGAAAACGCCAGCGAACCGATCGCGAGCGCTCCAAAGGCAGCCACACGACGCGTGTTCGCAAAAAATGCGCTGAAATCAAGCATTGATCGTCCCCTGTCTATATCGCCTTGTTTGACCGGCCACGCGCCCAGCCCGGCCTTTCGTTAACGCTAACGTTAGGGATCAGAGGTTTCGGGAGGTTTGCTTCATCCCCGCAAAACGGTTTCGTGCGGGTAAGGTTTTGTTTCATGACGGTTTCGCGACGGCCATCGGATTGCGCCGCGCGAAACTCCCAAAAAGAATCTGCAACACTTTGATGATGTCACACGGTTGAAATATCCGTGACCGATTTTCCGGACCGTGAGAATCAATCCAACTCCAAGGCCCGACTCATGCGGATTTTGATCGCGACCGATGCCTGGCACCCGCAGGTAAACGGTGTCGTGCGCACGCTGACTTCGCTCGCCCGGGCCGCTGCAAATCTTGGCGCCGAGATCGAATTCCTGACGCCCGAGGGATTTCCCTCGATGGCCTTGCCGACCTACCAGAGCCTGCGGGTGGCCTTGCCGAACCGCCGCGAAATCCAGCGAAGGATAGAGGCTGCGGCTCCCCAAGCGATTCATATCGCGACCGAAGGTCCGATCGGCTGGTTTGTGCGGGCCTATTGCCGCCGCAACGGGCTTGCCTTCACCACGTCCTATACCACGCGCTTCCCCGAATATGTTTCGGTTCGGACCGGCGTTCCCGCAAGCTGGGGCTATGCGGTGATGCGCAACTTCCACAGCGCTTCCGCGATGACCATGGTCGCAACCAATTCGCTGCGGCAGGAACTGGCGGAGCGCGGTTTCAAGCGGCTCGGGGCCTGGACGCGCGGCGTCGACACCATCCTCTTCAATCCCGATGATCCCGCAAAGCTTGAACTGCCGCGACCGATCTTCATGACCGTCGGGCGCGTTGCGGTCGAGAAGAATCTCGAAGCATTCCTTGCGCTGGACCTGCCCGGCTCCAAGGTCGTGGTTGGCGATGGTCCGCAGCGCGCCGAGCTCGAACGGCGCTTTCCGCAGGCGAAGTTTCTCGGCGAGAAAACCGGCAAGGACCTGACAGCGCACATGGCGGCAGCCGACGTGTTCGTGTTTCCGAGCCTGACCGATACTTTCGGCGTCGTGCAACTCGAGGCGCTGGCCTGCGGCACTCCGGTTGCCGCGTTTCCGGTGACGGGGCCGCTCGATGTGATCGGCGAAAATCCGATAGGCGCGCTGAATGAGGACCTCCGGCGCGCCTGCATGCGTGCGCTCGAGATGTCGCGCGTGGCCTGCCGCGAGTTCGCGCTGGAGCGATCGTGGGAGAACAGCGCCAGGCAGTTCATCGGCAACCTGTCGATCCTGCAGCCGAGCCGGTTGCCGCGTGCCGCGCCCGTCGTTGCGGGTAGAACTGCGGCCCGCGGTTGATATATTCATCTAACGAGAGCGAAAGACCATGGCAGAAACGATGAAGCTTGACGGTACAACGCAGTTGGATTTCGACCGCGAGATGGTCGAACAGGCCTATGACCGCTGGGCGCCGATCTACGACCTCGTGTTCGGCGGAGTATTCTCCAAGGGGCGTGATACCGCGATCCAGGCAACCAACAAGATTGGCGGCCGTGTGCTCGAGGTTGGCGTCGGCACCGGCATTTCGCTGCCGCTCTACGGATCGCACTTGCGCATTTTCGGCACCGATATTTCGGAGGCGATGCTGAAGAAGGCAAAGCGGCGCGTGGCCGATCTGCGCCTGAAGAACATCGAGGGGTTGGCGGTGATGGACGCCGAGAAGCTCGAATTTCCCGACAACGCCTTCGATGTGGTTATGGCGCAATACGTCGTCACCGCAGTGCCGAATCCGGAAGCCGCGCTGGACGAGTTCGCACGCGTGCTCAGGGTCGGCGGCGAACTCATCATCCTCACCCGCGTGAGCGCCGATGCCGGCATGCGCCGCTTCATCGAACAGCTGTTGCAGCCACTGGTGCGCAGGCTTGGCTTCCGCACCGCTGAGTTCGGCTGGTCGCGCTATACGAAATGGCTTGCCACTGCCAGCAGCATGGAATTGGCTGAGCGCCGCCTGATTCCGCCGCTCGGCCACTTCTCGCTGGTCCGCTTCCGCAAGACCGAGCCTGCCACCGCCGCGTAACTAGTGGTCCGATTCCAACATTCGCTACTTGTTTGGGGAGCCGCCCTTGCGAATGTTAGAATCAGAGGACCACTAGCAAATAATTGATGCGGTTCGCGAACGTCAAATCCGCTCCACTAGTCGCGGGCTGCTGGCGAATATGAACGGTCTGTGACACTAATGTAATGTCACACATCTTACATCGAATTCATGTAAACGTCGCCTCGACTCACTTCCTGGGGAAAACAATGATCAAGAGCTTCGTGGAGCAACTGCGCATCCAACGCTGGGACGACCACCGTTACTACCACCACAGCCGAATCAACCAGAGCCTGCACTTCGTCAGTGCCGTCAGTTTCATGGTCGGCTACGTCATGATGTTCTTCGATCCGCTGGTATCCGCGCTGATCGGCTGGCTGGTCTCGATGACCTCGCGCCAGGCCGGCCATTTCTTCTTCGAGCCCAGGGGGTACGACCACATCAACGAGGCGACCCACGAACACAAGGAAGAGATCAAGGTCGGCTATAATCTGCGCCGCAAGGTGGTCTTGATGACGATCTGGGCGGCCTCGCCGCTGGTGCTTTACCTCGATCCGACCCTGTTCGGGTTTTTCAGCCCCTGGGCTTCGCCGGCCGATTTCGTCCGGCAGGTAGCCAAGATCTGGCTTGTGGTTGGCGTCGGTGGGCTTCTGTTCCGCACCGTGCAACTGTTCTTCATCCGCGACGTCGAAACGGGTCTGGTCTGGATGACCAAGATTCTCACCGACCCCTTCAACGACTTCAAGCTCTATCACAAGGCGCCGCTGGCGCTGTTGCGCGGCGAGCTGATCGATCCCGGCCTCGACATCATCGAGCACCAGGGCCTTGAGGAACAACACGCCTGAGCGTTTGAAATCCCGAGCTTCAAGCTGCGTCATGGCCGGGCATAGCCGTTCGAAGAACGGCGTCGCTTCCGCTTGCCTACGCCCGGCCATCCACGTTTTTGGGCGCATGATGAGGTCTGAATCTGTAGCAACGGCGGCGATCGCACCTTCCCCTGGAGGGGGAGGGTCGGTCTACATGAGCGCAGGCCTTGCGCAGCTTCGACCCTCGTCGTGCCCGCGCTTGTCGCGGGCATCCGCGACCTACCTTTCCTCGGATGCAATAACGTGGATGGCCGGGACAAGCCCGGCCATGACGGATGGATTGTGGTTGGGCTCAGTGGCGGAAGGCGCTGCCGATCATCTCTTTCATGATCTTGCGGCGGATCGCCTTGTTGGTGAGCTCAGGCGTGTGCCACCACCAGCCGTCCTGCTTCATCCTGTTTGCGGCCGCGACGAAGCGCTGTGCTACCTCGGCGAAGTCGGCATCGGTGTAGTTCAGGCTGAAGATCAGCCGGCCAGTGCCGACCCAGCTCAGCGCAATCCCCTCCGCGCGCAGGTAGTACTGCAGCATCCAGTTGTAGCGCGACGGTGTGGTGTAATTGACCGTCCAGATCGAGGACAGGTTGGCGACCTCGACCGGCAGGTCCGCACCCCTGAGCATGTCGTTGAGCTGCCGCGCGCGTCCGTTCCAGACCTCATCGAGCCCATTGTAGACACTGCGGAAGTTCGGGCTGGCGAGCCGGCTCAAAAACTCGTCCATCGCCGTCATGACGTAGGGGTGCGAGTTGAAGGTGCCGCGGGCGATGCAAATGTCGGCCGGGCGGTCCTCGCGAAAACGGCGCATCAGCTCCTTAGCCCCGCACACGACGCCGATCGGGAGGCCGCCGGCGAGGCTCTTGCCGTAGGTGACCATGTCGGCGCGCACGCCGAAATATTCCTGGGCGCCACCGGCGGCAATCCGAAAGCCGACAAACACCTCATCGAAGATCAGCACGATGTTGCGCTCGGTGCAGACCTGCCGCAGCGCCTGCAGCCATTCGCTGTAGGCCGCGCGATCGACGCCGGCGCCGCGCGAGCTGTCGACCAGCGCGGAATCGCCCGGCGCGTTCGCGTTGGGATGCAGCGCCTGCAGCGGGTTGACCAGCACGCAGGCGATGTCGCGCCGCGTCCGCAGCACATGCAGCGTCCGCTCCGACATCTCGGCCAGCGTAAAGGTCTCGTGCGGCGCCAGCGGATTTCCGACCCCCGGCTGCACGTCGCCCCACCAGCCGTGGTAGCTGCCGGCGAAGCGCACCAAATGCGAGCGGCGGGTGTGGTAGCGCGCAAGCCGCACCGCCTGCATGACAGCCTCGGTGCCGGACATGTGGAAGGAGACTTCGTCGAGCCCGGAAATCTCGCAGAGGCGCCGCGCGTTCTCGGCGACAGCAGGATGATAGGTGCCGAGCACCGGCCCCAGCGCATGCGCGCGCTTTTCGCCGATTTCGATGCATTCCTTGTAGAAATCGTTGCCGAAAATGTTGACGCCGTAGGAGCCGGTCAGGTCGTAGAATGCGTTGCCGTCGAGATCGGTCAGCGTCACGCCCGACGAGGATTGCACGAAGGAGCCTGCGCCGAGGTTCTCGCGCACCAGGCGGCTGTACTGGAACGGCACCCGGTAGGCATGCGTGAATTGCAGGTCGGAGATCTGCTTTGCCGCTTCCGAGCTCAATTGCCGGCTCTTGGCGAAGCGTTCGGAGAACAGGGCCGCAAGACGGAAGAAGGCGTCCTGGCGCCGCGTCGCGATCTCAGGCGGCGCACCGTCGGAGCGGAAGAAATTATCGATGTCGAACTCGTAGGAAGGGATCAATCGCGCCACCCGGCGCGACATCTTGGAATGACCGGAGAGCGAGCGGTGCTTGGCTCGCGACAGTTCAAGCCGCGCCTTGACCTTCGGTGCCACCGCTACGGTTGCGGCCACAGCGCCCGCGGCGAGCGAGAGAATCGGTATAGTCGAATCCATAACCACAGCGCTAACCAGTCCTGCTGACAGATTCATGACAGTCAAGAACCTTATTGCAAGCCTGACCCAGCAGGAGGACCTCAACTTCCTGCTGACCAACCGCGTGCCGCGCGCGGCGCTGACCCGCTTCATGGGCTGGTTCAGCAGGATCGAGAACCCCTTGGTGCGCAATCTTTCAATCTCGTGCTGGAAGCTGTTCTCCGACCTCGACCTGTCGGAGGCGAGGCAAAGCCACTTCAAAAGTCTGCACGATTGCTTTGTCCGCGAGCTCAAGCCCGGCTTGCGCCCGGTGGACGGCGACCCCGCGATCGTGACGAGCCCGTCGGATGCCATCATCGGCGCGTTTGGAACCATCCGCGAGGGCGAGCTTTATCAGATCAAGGGCGCGCCGTATTCGTTGAGTGATCTGGTCGGCGATCCCGCCGTGGTGGAGCAGCACCGCAACGGCAAGTTCGTGACGCTCCGGTTGACCTCGAGCATGTATCACCGTTTTCACAGCCCCCATGACGCCCACATCTCCCGCGTGACCCTGATCCATGGCGACACCTGGAACGTCAATCCGATCGCGCTGAAGCGGATCGACCGGCTGTTCTGCAAGAATGAGCGCGCCGTGATCGAAACGCATCTTGCGAACGGGGATGCGCTCACGCTGGTGCCGGTGGCGGCCATCCTGGTGGCCAGTATCCGGCTGCATTTTCTCGACCTCCTCCTCAATGCCCAAACGCGGGGAGCGATGTCGTTTCATTGTGACGTGGACGTGCGGAAGGGTGACGAACTCGGATGGTTCGAGCACGGATCGACGATCATAGTGCTTGCGGGCGAACAATACCGGTTTTGCGACAATGTCGGAGAAGGCATTCGGATTCGCGCCGGACAACCCTTGTTGCGGGGTCCGTCGTCCTGATTCGCCATGGTTTCGGAGTTTCGATTTTGCGGATTTGCGATTCTCGTTTTTTCTTGGCAGGCGTATGAGGTCGCCGCTATAGAGCTGCGTTTTAAAAGTTTGGGATGATGGCTAGAGAATCGGTGATGGCGGCGGGCGGGATCGTGCTGCGGCGTGAACAGCCGCCGTTGATCGCCCTGGTGCGCCTGCGCAAGCGCGACGAATGGGTGCTGCCGAAGGGCAAGATCGATGACGGCGAGACGGCGCGTGCGGCCGCCAGGCGCGAGGTGCTGGAGGAAACCGGGCACAATGTCACCGTGCACGAATTTCTGGGCACGCTGGTCTATGAGTCCGGCGGCCGTTCCAAGGTGGTCCATTACTGGAGCATGGAAGCTGACGGCGAGCGCAGCCGCGAATTGATGAGCGACGTGCGCGCGGTCGACTGGCTGCCGCTTGCGGCCGCGCTCGAGCGGCTGTCGCGCGGCTATGAGCGCGCCTTTCTGGAAAATGTCGGGCCGCTTGCGGTGAGCGGGCTCTCGCGTCGGCTCAAGGGCAGGGCGCCCGCCGCGAAGAAGCGGCGGACCATCGTCACTCACGAGCCCGCCGCGATCGAAGCGCCCCCCGCCGCGCGGCCGGCCGCTCTGGCGCCGTCTGCGGTTGTGGCGGACGGCGGCCCCGTTGTGGCCGGCGAGGAGGCGGTACTCGCCACGACGTTCGAACCCGAGGTTGCGCGAGCCCCCGTCGAAGCCGATGCTGGTCTTGCTGTCGCGGCTACGGACGATCGCCGGGACGAAGTCGCCGTGCTTGAACCCGGGCGCTCCAGCCTGATGCAGAGGCTGCGCGGGTGGCTAGTGGTCCGATTCTAACATTTGGCGCGCGACAGCGGGCCTCGGGCTTGACGCCTCGTGGGGAGCGCCGCCACATCGAGACCACCCATACAGGAAAGGGTCCCATCATGAGTACAATGCGACATCTCGCGAGCCCGATCGCGAAGAGTTTTAGCGAGGCGCTGCGCATTGATACAGAGGCCGGCAGCTGGATTTTCATCTCGGGTCAAGTGGGCGTGGCGATCCCACCGGACAAAAAGCCGATCAGCTTCGAGCAGGAAGTGCGCGTCACCTTCGAGCGGATCCGCGCCTCCCTGCGCAAGCTCGACGCCGACATGGACAAGATCGTGAGCATCAAGGTCTACCTCACGGACCTTGCGCCCTATGCCGAATTCTCCAAGGTTCGCGGCGAGGTTTTCCCGCATAATCCGCCCACCTCGAGCGCAGTCCAGGTCGCCGGCCTCCTGCTTGGGGCACGCATCGAGATCGACGCAATCGCCTTGATCGCCAAGGGGTGAGACCAGAGCCGGGACTCGGGCCCCTTGGTGCTGGTTGCTATCAGCGCTTGGAGTATGCAATCTTGGCTCGGGCAGCGCGAACAATCGCGGAAATTACCGATGGCGGAGGAGCTACTCTTCAAGAAGGAAGCAGCGGCCGAGTATGATCGCGCCTTTGCACACGTCACCGGATACTTCATGCCCTTCCTGTTGCGTGCCGCCGACGTCAGGCCGGGCATGCGCGTTCTTGATATTGCAACAGGCACGGGCCTTTCCGCCGAGGTGGCGCTTGCCGCTGTTGGCCCGACCGGGCATGTCACCGCATCTGACGTCTCGCCCGCCATGGTCGACAAGGCGCGTGAACGTCTCGGTAACGCACCCAATGCTTCCGCCTCGGTCGAAGACGGGCAGGCACTCTCATTTTCGGATGAGAGTTTCGATGCGGTATTGTGCAATCTCGGGCTGATGTTCTTCCCCGACCCGGTGCGGGGTCTGTCGGAGTTTCGTCGCGTGCTTCGCCCCGGCCGCCGCGCAGCCGTCTCGGTGAATACGGTCGTGGAGCGCTCCTATAATCACCAGATCAACGTGATCATAGGGCGGTATGTGCCGAGCCTGACCGAGGCTGTCACCCGCACCTTCGCGCTCGGCGAGGCTTCACGGATGCAGTCACTGTTTGCTGACGCGGGTTTCGTAGACGTCGAGACCCATACCGTGAAGCACACCTTTGTGCTGCCGTCGTTCGATGCCTATTACGGTCCCTTCGAACGTGGTGGCGGCTCCACCGGTCAAGCATTGGCGTCACTGCCCAACGACATACGCAAGGCTGTGCGCGAGGAGGTACGGCGGTATTTCGGCGACAAAGGCGGTCCAATCGAATCGGAGACGGAGTACCGCATTGCCAGCGGTCGACGTTAGAGGCTTCACCGAGCGACCTGACCGGGAAAATCTCGGCCGGTCGCGGCTTCATAGCAAATGCTTCTTGCCTTTTCCCTTCTGTGGCGCTGATGGCCGCGGCTGTTTCGGCTGAGGATGCGGGGCCGAGGCGGGATGCTGCACGCCGGGCGTGGGTGGCGGCTGCACGGCCGGTTGCTTCGGCTGGAGTTCGTGCTGCGTCGTCGTGCCTTGTCTGTCCGCTCCGGGCGGTTGCTGCTGGCCCTGCTGATTTCCCTGCCGGTTGGGCGCAGCAGGTGAAGGCGCACCGCCGGGCGTCTGCTTCTGGCCGTTCGGCGTGGCGGGTGTTTGCTTCTCACCTTTCGGCGCGCCCGGTTGCGGCGCCGTACCCTGCTTTTGGCCTTTCGGCGTGCCGGGTTGCGGCTGGCCGGGCTGCCGCGGCGGTTGCTGCTGGTTCGGCTGTGGACGTGGTTGTTGACCGGGCGGTCGACCTGGCTGGCCCGGTGGGTTGGCGCGACGGATCGCGCGCTGTTCGGTGACGATCTGGCGGCCGACCGTCTGCGCCGCATGGACCTGACGGACTATGCCCTGGTCGCGCGCGGCCTGCTGCGGCGAGATCGCAAGTGGCACCGCGGCAAAACGCGCCCCGCCTGTTCCGGGCCGGATCGAAAAACCGCTCGCGCCCTGCGTCAGGGTCCCAAGCCGCGCACCTTGCCGGTCGTTGACCTCGATCTGGCCAACCCTGCCGTCGGCATCCGGATAGAGCTTGATGTTGTTGGCGGCGGTCCCGCCGCCTTCCGCGACTTCGACAAGTCCGGTGGTGCCGCGAATGCCAAGGACTGCCGTCGGCGTGTTGATGTGCATGTCGCCGGTCTTGGCGAGCGAGGCGGCGACGAAGGCCACCGTGCCCTTGCCGATGTCGAACAGGCCTGCGTTCTTGCTGCCGCCTTCCTCGTAAACATAGCTGTCGATCGTGATCTTGGCGTTTGCCGAAAGATGGAAGGTGGTGCCGTCGTTGAAGGTCACGCCGAGCGAAGCGCCGGTCGATGTCTGCACCGTGTCGTTGAGAAAGATATCGTCCTTTGGCTTGAGCGCGATCGAGTTCTTGTTGTGAATGACGGTCGCCGTTCCCGTGAGCGTCGCGACGTTGCCGATCGGCTCCTCGGCTGCCGCGGGAGCAGGTGCCGCCGCAGCGGGCGCCTGCGTCGCCGGTGTCGGCGATGGCGCAGGTTGGGCTTGCGCAAACCGCAGCCGGCCCGCGCCCGCGCCGTCCGTGGCAAGCTGCGCGCGGTCCACCACATCAGGCGAGGGCAACGCGATCGCCTGCTGCGCGCCCGCGAGCATGAGGGTGCCGAGCAGCACAAGCGCAATTCGCAGCCGGAATGGTGTCACGAAGGAGCCCCAAGGATGACGTCGGCGGATTTCAGCCTCCGCTTGCTGAATGCGGAATGAACGAGGCAGGCGCTTATCCGGTTTGACCGGGCGCAGCGCCGACTTGACTGTTGTTTGGACAGGCCTAACGGATAAAGAGAGTGCAAGCCCAAATTCCGAGGTATCTTCATGCTGATTCCGATGGCCGACGTGCCGCGCTGGTACGCTGAACGCAAGCCTGAGGGCACGATCGCGATTCGTCATGGCCAACACACGCTGACCTGGGACCAGCTCGAGCGCGGAGCCAACCGGCGCGCGCGGGCCATGGCCGCAAAGGGCGTCAAGGCCGGCGATTTCGTCGCCATCGGCCTGCCCAACAGCAACGCGTTCTTTGAGACGACGTTTGCGGTGTGGAAGCTCGGTGCGACGCCGACATCGCTGTCGTGGCGCCTGCCTCGCGGCGAAGCGGCGGCCGTGCTCGACATCCTCAAACCGTCGCTAGTGGTCGGCGGCGAGGCGGACTGGAACGTGCAGAACCAGTTGCCGGCCGACTTCGTGCCTGAGGGCTTTTCCGACGAACCGCTGACAAGTCCAGTCGCGCGTTACTGGAAAGCAATGACCAGCGGAGGCTCGACCGGGCGGCCCAAGGTGATCCTGGATCATCATCCGGCCGTCGCCGATACCGTCGCCGAGCCGATGCTTGGAATAACGTTCGGCGTCTCGCTGCTCAATCCCGGACCGCTTTATCACAACGCGCCTTTCCTCCTGTCGCATTGCGGGCTGTTTGCCGGAGGGCGACTGACGGGGCTTGTCAAGTTCGACGCCGAGGAGACCTTGCGTCTCATCGAGGCCGAGCGCGTGCAGTGGGTGAATTTTGTGCCGACCATGATGCACCGGATCTGGGCGCTGCCGGAGGCCGTGCGCAACGCTTACGATCTTTCGAACCTCAAGGTCGTGTTTCACATGGCGGCGCCGATGCCGCCTTGGCTGAAGGAAAAATGGATCGAGTGGCTGGGGCCCGAACGAATCTTTGAGCTCTATGGCGGCACCGAGCGGCAGGGCGCGACCGTGATCTCCGGTGTCGAATGGCTCACCCACAAGGGTTCGGTCGGCAAGATCGGTGACACCGCGCGATTGCGCATCATCGGCGAGGACGGCAACGACGTTGCGGTGGGGCAAACCGGCGAGATCTATTTTCTGCCCAATGACGGCGTCGGGACAACGTACCACTACCTCGGCGCAGAACCCAAACGGCGCGCGGACGGCTGGGAATCGCTTGGCGATATCGGTCGCCTCGACGAAGAGGGATATCTTTATCTCGGCGATCGCCTCGCAGACATGATCCTGCGCGGCGGCGCCAACATCTATCCGGCCGAGGTTGAGGCCGCCGTCAGCGCGCATCCCAAGGTGCGCTCCTGCGTCGTGGTTGGGCTACCCGATCCGGAGTTGGGGCAGCGCGTGCACGCCATTGTCGAACTCGATCCGGCAACCGACGCGCAGGCACTTGCTGACGGCATGGGCGATTTCCTGAAAGAGCGCCTCAGCCGATACAAACATCCGGAAAGTTTTGAGGTTGCCAGCGAACAGGTGCGCGACGACACCGGCAAGGTTCGCCGCACGCTTCTGCGCGACGAGCGCGCGGCGTGGCTGCGGGAGAAGCGGGCGTTCCGGATTCTACCGTCGCGGCCCGGGTAAATCCGACCCGCGAAGGTTACGTTGCCGCGCCGATCAGGTTCCTTTCGGTGGCATCGGAATGATCATCGACACGCGCTCGCGGTAGATGACATAGGCCTGGCCGTGGAAGCTGACGAGGTCGCGCTCTTCCAGAAGGATGCCGATGATGATGTAGCCGGTCGTTGCAATCGCAAACAACAAATGCCCGACGGTCATGGTTGGTGTCGCCCAGAAGGCGAGCAGGAAACCGAAATAGATCGGGTGGCGAACGAATTTGTAGAACAGCGGTGTCTTGAAGCTCGGATGCTCTGCCACTCTTCCCTGCCAATGCTCGTAAACCTGCTGAAGGCCGAACAGGTCGAAATGGTTGATCAGGAAGGTGCCGATCAGCACGATCGCCCACCCGAGCCAGAAGATCGCCCAAAGAATGGCCGCTCCCGTCGGGTTGCTCACCGACCAGACCACGCCCGTCATTGGACGCCATTGCCAAAACAACAAAATCAGAATGAGGGTGGCGAGCAGCACATAGGTGCTGCGCTCGACATATTTGGGGACAAATTGGGTCCACCAGCGCTTGAAGCCCTGCCGCGCCATCACGCTGTGCTGGATGGCGAACAAGCCGAGAAGCACGATGTTGATAATCAGTGCTTTGGTTGTCGAGGCGGTGGCACCGCCGATATCGATTGACTTCGGTACGACGAGGTTGCCGACGAAGCCGACCGCATACAAAAAGGTCAGCAAGAACAGAATATAGCAAAGCACTCCGTAAGCCAGCGCGGCCATGAGCCCCTCCTGTTTCAATGGGCGGCACCCCCGAACAGAAAAAAAGTGCCGCATCAACGCACTGCACGTCGCCATCTTAGGGCAAGGCGCAGTCGCCGCCAATGCGCCGCGCCGCCCGGGAAGACCGCTGGGATCAGCTGATGCGCTTCCAGGTTTGCCCGCCGCAGAACATGCCGCCGAAGGCGCAGCCCTGAACCTTGAGAATGTTCGGGCCCTTCATGGCAATCGTCGAGTCATAATTGCCGCCCCCGTCCGGATCGTGAATCCGGCCGACCCATTTATTGTCTGATGGCTTCATGTTGATGAGGACCTTCTCGCCGCTACCCACGGCATAGCCGCAAAGACTAGGACCGCACTGCTCGATCCGCACATTGCCCTTGTTCTCCTCGGTCGCCCACACGCCGACGGGCGTGGTCGGCGCCGCTGCGGCGGGTGCAGGCGCAGGTGCCGGCGGCGGAAGAGGTGCTGCGGAGGCGGCGGGCGCTGATTGCGGCGCTGCAACAGGCGCGGGCGGCGGCGGAGGAGGCGGAGGCGCAACCGTTGCAACGGCGGTCGGCGGCTGCGGCCGGGGGGCGACAGCTTGCGGCGCCGGTGCCGGCTGCGGCACACCTTGAGCGGGCGTGGCGGTTGCGACATCGCTATCGTCGTCGGAGTTCTTCGACTTCAGGCCGTCCAAATTGAAACTGTTGAGGTTGAAGCTCTTGTTGGCGATGCTGGGCGCCGTGATCTGAAGGCATGACAGTGTGTTGCAGCCCTTGGGCGCCTCGATGTGAATCTTCTGTCCCTCGATCTCGAAGGAAATCGAGTTGCCGGCATACGCGGCCGTGCTGGTCAGGAGCAGCGCAGCAGTGGCGACGACATGGAACGTCTTCATGGTGGGCTCCTCGGCGGGTCCGTGTTGATTGCTGCGAGGTTCTTAGCTTGACCTTGGATGCGCTTCTGTGACCGGCGTCACGTGGCGAGGCGTGGCGGGCTCTGCGGCGGTTTGCGCAGGGCGTGACTCCGGTCACAGTCGGAGTTCCCAACAATCTCTAGCTTTCCTTTAACGGCAGGGAGAGGGAGGCTCCGATGAGGCGATTTGGATATCTCGCAGTGCTGATGATGCTCTCTTCGTCCGCGCACGCAGGTGAAGTCCATTCGTTCGTGGTTGGCGGACATCACATCCGGATCGAGGCGCGCGGCCATTGCGCGTCCTTGTCCTGCATCTCCTGGTCGATTGTCGATTCGAAACGAGTAGTTGCCGCCACTGCCAGCGCTCAGCCCGCACCCGCTCCCGCTCCGGCGGCGGTCCAGGTGCCGCAGGCGCCGGCGCCGGTCTCCGTGATTTGCGCGACACCAGTAAACCAGGTTGCCACCGCGACCGCGTCGCCGGCGCCGACCAAAATCGAGCTGGCCGCGACCACGACGCAAGCCGTCGCGCCGCCCACGCCAAAAGCGGAGCCGGTCAAGCCTGCTGCCACGACGCAGCCCGCCTCACAAATTGCGCCGCAGCCCTTAAGGCACGAAGACGACACGCCGCTCGGCGACTGGCAGACTGAAGGCAAGAGCGGCCTCGTCCGCATCGAGCAATGCGGGCGTGCGTTCTGCGGTTACACGCTCAGCGCATCGACCAACACCACCGGCGAAACCGTCCTGAGCAACATGAAATCGAAGAAGGACAAGCTGTGGACCGGCGACATCTTCAGCCGTTCGAGCGGCAACACCTATTATGCCAGGATGACCTTGAAGGCGCCGAACACCCTTCGCGTCGAAGCCTGCGCGCTCGGTCGCTTCTTCTGCTCCGGCAACAACTGGACGCGCATCGTTGTCAAATCGGACGAGATGGTCATCTCGCGGCGGGTGACGACGGAGCCGAAGTCCTAGTCATATAACTCCGAGCGACATGAAAAAGCCCGACGGGAAAACCGCCGGGCTCAAAACCCGTCGACAATGTCGCGTTCTTCAGAAGATGCCCAGCACGATCGCGCCGACGAAGGCAAAGGCGACATATGCCGTTACAATGCTCAGTCTGCTTGCGAAAGTCATGGGAAGGTTCCCTTCTTTCACGTCGCTGCCCGCATTGAGGAGGACCAAATAGCAAACCGGCGGTTACCGAAAAAGTCAGCGCCGCTGTCGGTGCGCCGCAAAACCCTCGGCATGGCGTGGTTAAAGGAAAGTGAAATCAACGCGTTGATGAGTCCTTAAATAAAATCCCGGAACTTGCGAGGATGGCGCGCGGAGTT
>Ga0306924_10000909_pt1 | contig 26075 bp, 24 predicted proteins | sample sta12Can44000111_FD_203756 | JGI IMG/M metagenome (GOLD analysis project Ga0306924, IMG submission 203756) | Lab enrichment of tropical soil microbial communities from Luquillo Experimental Forest, Puerto Rico - statanox.12C.anox.44.000.111 (v2)... | ecosystem: Environmental > Terrestrial >... | reverse complement strand
CAACATCTGCACGATGCCGGCGGAGACGACGCCGGCGGCGTGTACCGCGGCCGGCGGAACCATCGCCGTCGCCGTGACCGATCCCCTCGCGGGGAGCGCCTGCCCCGTATTCGCCGCCCCCTCGGGCCCCAACAGCCCCTGCGTGAAGGTCTTCGGCGCGAGCGCGCTGTCGGGGACCACCTGCACCCCCACCGTGCCGCCCGGCGCCACCTACATCACGCAGAACGCCTGCCAGTCGGCGGGCGGCCTGTGGGTGGGGCCGGCCTTCGTGCTGCAGGGCACCGAGAGGGAAGGCTCGAACGCGTTCTACGCCAACTCGGGCGGATGCCAGATGTGCCACACGCACGAGGGGTTCCGGAAGCGCGTGTCGAAGGCGTATGACGCGCCCGACGGGTCCTATTCCATTCAGTACTCGTGGAGCACGAGCGCCCAGGTCGGCAGCCCTTCCACGACGCCGAACACCCCGCTCACGGCGGACGTGATCCTGAACCCCTCGCCGGTGCATTGCTTCACCTGCCACACGCCGCACGGCATCGGCACCACCGACAACGTCAGCCTCGACCAAACCATCCCGGAGGGCACCACCATCACCACGCAGACGGGCGCCGTCTGGAGCAAGAGCAAGGCAAGCCTGTGCGCGGAGTGCCACCAGATCCGCCTCAACGCCTCCCCCACCACCAGCGCCTCGATCCTCGGCAACGTCACGGGGAGCGGCAAGTTCAGCGTCAGCGCCCCCTACGGCCCCCACCACGGCCCGCAGACCGACATGAACCTCGGCATGGGAGGCGCCCAGTACACCGGCACGGCGACCGGTACGGCGGGCTCGGTCACGTTCGCCGGCACCTACGGCAACTCGCCCCACACATCGCTCGACACCGCCAACTGCATCACGTGCCACATGCAGTCTGACTACGAAGACATCAACCTGACGGGCAGCCTGTCGGTGAGCGCGGCGGTCGGCGGCCACGCCATGACGAACAAGGGCATCGTCCACGGCTCGGAGAAGGTGCTGGCGGTGGGCTGCGGCGCGACGACCACCGGCACCACGGGTACCTCCGGTTGCCACACCGTCTCGGGCGTGTCGGGCTCGACGGGCAACAAGGTGGTCGCCGCGAACGTCGCCCAGACGAGCGGCTACCTGCAGGCGGGCGACGCCTACTTCCAGAAGTTCGCGGGCAATGCCGACTCCAACTACCACCTCAAGGTGAACGAGCTCCTGACGAAGCTCGCCAACCCGTCGGCCGACTGCAGCGGCCTCCTCAACGACGCTGCGGTCGCGGCCGGAGGGAAGTTCTCCTGGACCACCTTGCCCGACGACCTGACCATCGACCCGCGCTGCATCGACAACGGCTCGACCACGGGGATCAACAAGGCCGCCGCGCCGAAGGACGACAACACCAACGCCTCGGTGCGTTTCCTCAAGGGGCTGTGGAACTTCAAGTTCACCCACGTCGAGGACAAGAGCTTCGGCGTCCACAACACGATGTACGCGCTCGAGCTGCTCTACGACTCGTGCACCGATCTGGCCGTCCTGACCGGCAAGGCCTGCGGCTCCGCGGCCGGGCGCTGTAGCTTCTGCGAGGGGCAGTACGTGACGACGAGACCGTAGGGCTCGCCCCTCGGGCCACGCGCAACAGCAGCGCGAGCTCCGGGCAGGCTTCTTTCAGGAGACGACCAGGCAGAAGGGCGGTCCCGAGCTTCTCGGAACCGCCCTTCCATATCCAGCTACGACGGAGGCAGAGTCTGCGCGGCGCGCGTACCCGCCGGCCCGCCGTGCTCGACGGAGGGCACGGGCGCGGGCGCATCCCTCGCCACCGACGGGGCCAGCCAACCACCGGTGAAGCCCGCTTTCCTGAGCCCGGCGCTCACGTAGGCGCTCTTCTTGAGGAGCTCCCACACGAACCCCGTGCGGTAGTTCTCGATCATCAGCAGGATGGGCCCTTGGTCGATGGCCAGGTACTGGTCGGCGAACCAGCCCGTCGGCTCCCCGGACTTGCCTGGATAGGACAGGTTGAAGGCATCCTTGAACCCGTACTGTCCGTATAGCCGATCCCCGAAGCGGTCGCGGAAGTGCATCAGCGTCGGGATGGCCACCTCCGGTGCGAACGGCACGGAGCCGCCCGCCGCCGTGGGCGCGATGGTCCCATCGTCCGAAGCGTTCGGGCCGGCCCCTCGCGCCCAGTATGCGTGGAAAGGCGTCGCAGCCCCGTGCGCATCGTCGGCGCCGAGAGGACCGTCCGACGCCGTCAGGCCCCACACGAGCTCGCCGTAGCCTTTCCACCCTCCCGGATTGGCGATGCAGTAGGCGCGATTGGCATGGGTGGCCCGCACTGAATTGGTGAAGTAGTCGCTTCCCTTCGATCGCATGTAGCCGTCCTGGATCCCGCGAAAGTCGACCCAGACGTGCGAATACTGGTGCCCGAACATCGGACCGAAGGTGACGTGAGGTGGCCCGTAGGCGCTCTCCCAGCGGTAAGATCGCGTCCACTCCTCCCAGGCCTGGGGATCGATCGGGTGCGTTGGCGAGCCCAGGGCGAGGATGTACAGGAGCATCCCTTCGTTGTAGCCACGCCAGTCGTAGTCGATGAATCCTTGCTCCGGGCTCCATCCCAGGCTGAGCAACGGCTTGTGCCGGGGAGAGGACGCCCACGCCCAGTCGACCCTTCGATAGAGCTGGTCGGCGAGGAGTCGGATGGACCGCTCCGTCTCGTCGTCCTTGTCGAAGTACGCTTGAGCGGAGAGGACGCCGGCCATGAGCAGCGCGGTGTCGACGGTGGACAGCTCCGACTGGTCGGAGCGAACGCCGTCGTGGCCATCGAGGAAGTGGTAGAAGAGCCCGTTGTATCCGGCGACGCCCTCTGCCGCGGGGCCCTGAGGCGCCCGCCACAGCGTCTCGAGGGTCCTCAGGGTGCGCGCTGCGGCCTCGGCCCGGGTGACGTACCCTCGCTCGACACCGACGAGGTACGACGTCAGCGCGAAGCCGACGGCCGCCACACTGGAGGTATTCGCTCCCGGAGCGCGATCGGGCGTGAGCCCGGTCCCTGCTGGCGTCGTCTCCCAGAAGAACTTGAAGGTGTCTCGCTGGAGCTGATCGAGGAAGGCCTGCTGCTGGGGCGAGCTCCGATACGGCTGCTCGGCCGGCTGGTTACGTCCCACTTCGACCTCCGCGACCGAATCTACCGCCCACGCGAGGCCCGGCAACGTCCCTGCGTACAGGGCGCACATGAGTGCGCGTGTGTAGGTCGAACGTCTACCTGCTCGGCTGTCCATTCGGTCGCCAGAACGAGCCGACCGTGGCCCGAAATTCCGGCTCGAGGGACCAAAACGGGCATCACGCCCAGCAGGCGGCTGGCTGCTCGTCGAGCGTTGCCGCCGCTGTCACGCGGCCTTCCTGAGGCGCAGCAGGCTCCCGAGGCGAGGGCAAAGCGCGCGGCGCAGCGGTATCGTCATCATCCATGGCAGAGAGTCGGTTTCCGCCACGCCGAACCGACGTCGTCGTCATCGGAGCCGGGATCGCGGGGGCGTCGCTCGCGGCGGAGCTGGCGTCCAGGCGGCAGGTCGTGCTGCTCGAGATGGAGGAGCACGCCGGCTATCACACGACCGGGCGCTCGGCTGCCGTGTTCGCCGAGGGGTACGGAAACGCCGTCGTCCGCGCCCTGACGCGTGCCAGCCGACCGTTCCTGGCCGCCCCGCCGCGCGGGGTCGCCGAGCACCCGCTGCTCGTCCCGCGAGGCTGGATGTTCGTCGGTCGCGACGACCAGCTCGAGCACCTCGCGCAGCTCGAGCGCGAGATCGCGGGGACCTTGCGCGCCATCTCCCCGGCGGAGGCGATCGCGCGCGCTCCCATCCTGCGCCGCGAGTACGTGGTGGGAGCGTTGTGGGACGAGACCGCCATGGACGTCGACGTGCACGCGCTCCACCACGGGTTCCTGCGGCTCCTCCGGGCCGCGGGCGGCGAGCTCGTCACGAGCGCACGCGTGCGCGGGCTCGATCGCGCCGGCGGCGCGTGGCGGGTGGACACGGAGCGCGGAACGTTCGAGGCGCCGATCGTCGTGAACGCGGCCGGCGCGTGGGCCGACGAGGTGGGGCGGCTGGCGGGCGCCATGCGCATCGGCCTCGTGCCCATGCGGCGGACCATCGTGCTGCTCGATCCTCCTGCCGGGGTCGAGCTCGCACGCTGGCCGCTCGTGATCGACGCGGAGGAGGAGTTCTACTTCAAGCCCGAGAGCGGGAAGATCCTCGCCTCGCCGGCCGACGAGACACCATCGCCGCCGTGCGACGCGCACGCCGATGACCTCGACGTGGCGATCGCCGTCGATCGGTTGACCCGCGCCTGCGACCTGGAGGTGCGCCACATCCCACGGAGGTGGGCGGGGCTGAGGTCGTTCGTCGCGGATCGCACTCCCGTGGCCGGTTTCGATCCAGGCGCGGAGGGCTTCTTCTGGTTCGCGGGCCAGGGTGGCTTCGGCATCCAGACCGCTCCCGCGCTGGCGCGCCTCGGTGCGGCCATCGCGCTGGGCGACGCCGTGCCGGACGACCTCACCGCCGCCGGAGTGTCGGCGCGGGACGTGGCGCCGGGGCGGCTCGCCGGCTGACGGGCCGCGCGCACTTCAACGACGCGGCGCTGCCGGCGAGGTCCGGGCCTCGGTCGCCAGGAGCACGGGGCCGCTCGGCGTGCGCTGCACGCGATAGCTCACGGAGGTCACCCGCGACGGGCAGCAGAGCGGATCGGCCGGCGTGTAGCGCGCGAACTCGACCTCGAGCCGATCCGTGGAGCGGAGCTGCACGAGCCCGGCCGCGCCGTCCGTCCTCGAATCCATGAGGCCGGGCGAGATCGTCCCCGCGAGCTTGCCGTCCACCCAGACGAAGCCCTGGAACCCGAGCGGTCGGCACATCCCGTCCACACCGGAAGCCGCCAGCAGGACCTCCGTCTCGCCGAACACCTGGCCGGGGCCGAAGAGCGTCCAGCCCTTCGCGACGACCGATCGGTCGCCAGCCAGCGTCGCCGCGCGCGTCACCGACCGGCACCGCTCGGAATTGGCCGCGTCGCCGCGTGGCGGCGGTGCGTCGGGGACGGCGACGCCCGGCCGGTTCCAGACGACGGGGTGCTCGCGTTCGAGCCAGGACGTCGGCGGCGGCAAGGCCTCGGCCAGGGCGAGCGCGGCCGCGGCGGCGGTGAGTGTCAGGACGACGGCGTGCGCGACGCGCATCAGGACCTCGACCGCCGAGATGATGGCACGATGGACCCGAGCGCGCCTCGGCCTGTCACTCCGAGCCGTCCGGGCGGTGCCGCGCTCGGCAGCGCGGCGGGCCGCGTGATGTTGCACCCTCGCGGCGGCGTCCGCACTCATAAGCGAGTCCCGGCGGGTGCCATGCAAACGGAAGAGCTCACGAGCACCGCGACCCTCGGTCGCGGACGATCGCGCAAGGGCCGCGCGATAGCACCGTCCTTCCCCGCTCACATCCGGGCGTTCGGAGTCGAGCTCGACCGGGACGATCGGACTTACATCAAGCGGAAGCTGGGCATGAAGTTCGGGAAGTTCGCCAAGTCGATCGAGCGCGTCAGCGTCCGGGTGGAGGACGTGACTGGGCCCCGTGGCGGCGTCGATCACGCCTGCCGGGTCAAGGTCGTGCTGAGCGATCTGCCGAGCGTCGTGTTCGTCGAACAGGACGCGTCTCTGGCAGCCGCGACCGACCGTGCTCTCGCCGGGACGGAGCGTGCCGTGCGACGAGCGGTGCGGCGAAGGCGCATGAAAGGCCTGAAGGGAAGGAGGAGGAGGGGCAAGCTCCCATCGCGGGGCTGACGAGAAGCGCGTGCTGGTGCACGACCAGGCAGAAGGGCGGTCCGATCTCGCGCCTTTCGATCCGGGTGCTTCGATCGCGCGAGCCCTTCACGCTCGCGCCCGCGCCGCCTCGTGACTCGTCGAGCGCCTCCTGGATCTTCCGCCCCAGATCCGCCACGCGGGGCATCTCCTCTGCACAAGGTGGCGCCGCGACCGCGCCCGAGCACGCCGGCCGTCTGCAGGAGAAAGTGAGGCTGGCCACTGCCGGGAAGTCTACGCGGACAGTGCCGGAGCGTCGTGGTCCACGTGCCGCGACCATGGTACGGAGCCGACGTGCGCGCTTGATTGTCGTCATGCCGGTGTGACGGTGTGTCACAACGGTTCACTGCCACCCTCATCTTCACGGTGCGTATGGACAGGCTTGCCGAGGCCACGCGCTTGGCGGCTGAAGGGATGAACTTCCAACATGGTCTGGGGGGACCATGGCTAAGCGCCTCATACTCGTAGTGGTCGTCGGGTGCGCGGTCGCGTACTGCATCGCATGCTACGCCGCCATCTTGCTCGCCGGCTGAACCGCGTCAGCGGGCTCGTCTCTTCGCGTACAGGTCGCTCGCCCAGGAGTCCATGAAAACCATCCTCCTCTTGGCGATCGCCTCGTTCTTGGTCGCGTACTACCTCGCTACGCTGATCGGCGGCTAACGCGTAGACCCAGGACCCGACGGCTGGGCGTCATCGTGCCGCCGCAACGCACGCCGTCGGCGTGAACAAGGCCGAGGGTCGGCACCGCCCCTATGCCGACTTCCGAGCTACGGCTTCTTGCTCACGGTGTACTGGGAGACGCCTTCCAGGAGGAGGTCACCCTTTGTCACGTCGTTCGTCTGCGCATACGTCCTTCCCGTGAAGGACGCGGTACCCTTGATGCCCTCGAAGCGCCCCGTGCCGGCCACGAATTCGCCGTGCCCGCCGGTGAGCCTGATGAGGTTGTTCGGCAACGGCTCCAGCTTGTATGTGCTCTTCGCCGTGAACGAGCTTCCGTCGTCGAACGTGCAGGTGAGCGTCCCGTTGCCCGAACCTTTCCCGTTCGTCGCCTCGAAATCCCCCGACGACTCGTAGACGCCAACCTCCTTCGGCAGGAAACAGAGCCCGTGCCGCTTGAACGTCGCCTTCACGTGCCCGTCCACGTCACCGGCGGGCTTTGCGTCGAATGAGGTGTAGTAGCCCACGACCCGAAACCTCATATCCGTTGCGCTGGCACCGAACGGCGCGAGGAGAGATGCAAACGCACCCACGGCGAGCATCGACTGCAAGGTCTTACGCATCATGCGAGCCTCCGAGAGTCGCCCCTGCGAATCAGTAGCGGATGCCGGACGCCGTTCGGTCGAGCACGGGTGAAGCTGAGCAGGGGTACTGCGACCCGCGGTGTATGCTCTGGGACCACGGCCCGGTCGCAACCAAATCGGAGTCACCCGGACGCACGCGCTGAGGGGACGCCGGGCACCGCGAGCTGCGAGCGTCAGGTGGGCGAGCGGAAGGTGTGCAACCAGATCGCGCAGGCCCTTGTAGCTCGTTGCCTAGCGGCCCGTACGCATGGGCTCGGAGAAGCCGAACCACAAGCAGAAGGGCGGTCCCGATTTCTCGGAACCGCCCTTCGATACTGGTGCTTCGAATTGGTGGAGCTGATCGGGATCGAACCGACGACCTCTAGAGTGCGATTGCGTACCCGTATGGGCTCACGGCGATTCAGACGGGATCCACGGCTTCTAAAAAGTGGGGTCGAACTACCAGAAATCCACGCCGAAGTAGTGAGCTCGCCAGCGAATGCCGTTCTCGTGCTCAAGCCCGATGATCTGGCCGCCGAGCGCAGCGCTTACGAACAGCACGTCGTCGTTCAGACGTTGCGCGCGCCATGACCGGCGGTCACCACAGGCCGGCGCCCGCCTCGACGATGAACCTGAAGTTGCCGAGATTGTCGAACCCGGTCTTCCTCACGCCCAGACGGATCCCGGCGAATTCGTACCCGGCGCCCAGGATCCGCCAGGGCCAATCCACGCGAAGCCTGAACTTGTAGCCGGCCTCGGTGCCGAAGCCCGAGGTGAACGAGTCCGAAGAGCTCGGCCTCTCGTGCGTGTATCCCAGAGCGAAATAGGGACTGCTGAACTGTGTCGCCGTGCGCGTGAAGAGCGCGTCGATCGCGAAGCTGTAGTTGCTCAGGTTGAGGTTGAACTTGGGGACCACGTAGAACTCGGTGGCATCGAAGCCGGCGAAGGTGAGGGCGAAGCCCGGTCCTCGGTCGTAGCGGAAGGCGACCTTGGGGAGAAATCCCTGAGGGCCGACGAGCTCTCTGCTCAGCCTCTCGCTGTACTCTGAGTCGAACTGTTGCGGTCGATGAGTGACACCGAACTCGTTCTTGCGGGTCCACTTCTCGAGGTGCCCCTCGTTCGAGATCCCGCGACAGATCGGCATCCTGTAGCCCGGCCTCAGCTCGTATCGGTTCAGGAAGGCGGGCGACTCCTCGATGGACTGCAGGAGCCGCGGCGTGCACACGGGATGGGTCTCGGGCGGCAGGACGCGTCCCCCGTCCACGCGTGGCTTGAACATCGAGGCGGAGTACGCGCCGCCCACGAGGTATCCGGATCCCAGGATGTCCCGGATCCCCCACGCATCGTTGATGCGGACGCTGATGTCGTAGCCGGGGGTGTAGATCCCGTCCGCGTTTCGGTCCGGTCCGAGCGCGTGCTTGCCCTCCTCGACGAAGAGGGCGATCGGGTAGCGGGTGTCGGACGGAGGCAGGAGCTCGTTGCTGTACCAATCCGTCCCGTGCGCATACCCGATGACGTTGGTGAGCCGGATCCGGTTGCAGCCGTTCGGGTCTTGCTCGAGGGCGATCCGGAACTCCGCCATCTCGAGGTCGTGCTCGTGCCCGTTCAGCCCGTAATCGAAGCGGTGATAGATGTAATAGCGGAGCGCAAAGACCGAGACCTTTTCGAAGAATCGCGGATCCTCCTCGACCGGTTCCGAGAGCGGCGCTTCCCGCGCTTCTCTTCTGATGAGCCAGTTGACCTGGTAGTAGACGATCCCTTCTTTCGCGTTGGCCTTCTCGGGGTCACACGGATAGGGATGCGGGATGGGGGTGTCCCCCAGGATGATGGCGGGCTCGTCGGCGGTGTACCAAAAGATGGGAGCGAGGATGCCGACGATCTCGCGGAAGCCGGGGTTCGTTGTCCCGACCCAGACGATGCCGTCGTTCTCCTCGGGTGCGGCGCTGGGCCCGCAGGAACAACCCTGATTCGTGCGGGGCGAGCCCAGGGGAGTGTCCGCCCCTTTCGCCGGGCCGGCGGCCAGGGTCAAGAGGGCGAGCATCGAGAGGCCTGCGACGATCCGGAGCAGCGCCGTGGGTCGGCCAGGAGCTGGGCTACGTGGACCCGTCGAAGGACGAGGGCCACGCGCACGCCTGCGCGAGCGTGGTGAGGGTGAGGACCGAGCCAGACGTGCGAGGTCAGTCGCGGACAGACGATCTCCTCCGTGCGCAGGGCCGATCGGTGGACCGCGTCGTACGGACAGTCATCAAAGACACGATGCCGGAGCGTGCGGCCTCGCTCATTCAGGGCGGCCTCTATCTGGCCGTCCACCTGCGCGGGCTCGCCCGCAGCTGATACGCCCCACGAGTAGGGAGGAAAGCGACGGCTCCGAGCTATCGGGGCTGTTCTACTTTGCGCTCGATCGCTTGGACGTCAGCGGAGCGTGCGCCACACGCTCCGGCCCCCACCCGGCCCCCAAGTCTGCGGGATGAAACGAAAAGGGGGTTCCGATTTCTCGGAACCCCCTGGAACTACGTACTTCGAATTGGTGGAGCTGATCGGGATCGAACCGACGACCTCTAGAGTGCGATTCTAGCGCTCTCCCAGCTGAGCTACAGCCCCGAAGACGGCAACCCCTCGCTGCGAGGGGTGCCTAGATAACGGCTCAGGGGAAGTGGTGTCAAGCGCGGAAGGTCGAGCGGGGTGCCGCCGGGCGACCGGGTGCTGCGCCCTTCGCGATCGGTGCGACATCGGCTACCTGTACCACCTGGAAATACAGGGGGAACTCGTTTGACGCTCCCCCGGCGGCCTGCTATGCGAAACCCTCTCCATGCCAGGTCCCTCGACGCCACCCTCGCCGGCGGAGCTCGCCGCCCTCGAGCACGCCTTCGCGGCCGACCCGTCTTCCGAGGCGTATCGCCCCCTGACCGAGGCCTACCTCGCCATGGGTCGCTTCATGGAGGCGATGGTCGTCTGCAAGAAGGGGGTGAAGGCGCACCCGAGCGACCTCGTGCCGCGGCTGCTCCTGGCGCGCATCTACGCGGCGCAGGGGAAGGATCGGAAGGCGCTGGAGGAGATCGAGGGCGCCCTGGCCGTCCGCCCCGCCGACGTCGAGGCCAACCGGACGGCAGGTCTCCTCTACCTCAAGCTCGGTGAGAAGGAGCGGGGCACGGCGGCGCTGCGCAAGGCGTGGCAAGCCGCGCCGAACGACGTCGAGACGCTCGACGCGATGAAGAAGTGGGGGCTCGACTTCAGCGCGCCGCCGGCGCCACCGCCGGTCGCGACGGCGAGCGCGACCGCGACCGCGAGCACGGCCGCGACCGTAAAGAAGGCCGCGGTCACGACCCCACCGCCGGTCCTGCGGCCGGTCACTCAGGGAGTGGGCGTCCCGCACCCTCCCTCCGGGACGGCTGGCGCGAGCGAGGGAGCCGCGACGGTGGAGGCTGCGCGCGAGGCGCCGGCGGACTCGGCCCGGGGCGCGGCTTACGCAGATGAGCTGGCGGCGCGTTACGCCACGCAGGACTGGGTGCTGGAGAGCCACGGCGAGGTGCGCGCTGGCCGGCGCCGCTCGCGAGCTCCCCTGCTGGCCACGGTCGGGCTCGGGGTGGTGCTGCTCCTCGTGCTCGGGGTCTGGTTCGGCCTGGGTGCGGTGCGCCGCGCGCGCGCCGTCGAGATCGACCGGCTGCTCCGGCAGGCGCGGGAGCTCATCGAGAAGGACGGGTTCACCTCGTACCGCGAGGCGGCGCGCCTGTGCGAGCGCATCCTCGAGCGCGACCCGGACGCCATCGGCGGCCATGCCTATCTCGCCTACGTCGACGCGCTGCGCTGGGGCGAGCACGGCGAGAGCGAAGGCCTGCGCGAGGAGGCGCGCAAGCACCTCGACGCGGTGGGCCAGCTCGGGCAGCCCCACTCCCACGCCTATGCCGCGGAGGCCTACCTCCGCGGTTACGGGGGGGACCTGCGCGGCGCGCTGGAGCAGCTCCGCCGCGCCATGGCGGGGCCGGAGGGTGGCAGCGCGCTGCTCCACGGGGTGCTGGGCGCGCTGGAGCTGAAGTCGGGCGATCTCGACGCCGCCCGCGACGACCTGACCTGGGCCCGCCAGAACACTCCGGGCGACGTGCGTGTCACCGCGCTGCTCGCCGAGCAGTGGCGGCGGCGCGGTCCCGGCCACGAGGTCCAGGCGAGCGCGCTCTACGACACGGCGCTGTCGCGCCTCGCGCCGGATCACGTCCCGTCGCTGCTCGGGAAGGCGCAGCTCCAGCTCGCCGCCGGACAGCCCGAGGAGGCGCTGAAGCGCATCGACAAGGTGCTCGGGCTCGGCCCGGGGGCATCGCCGCGGCAGGTCGCGGTGGCGCACGCGCTGCGGGGCTCGGCCCTGCACGCGCAGGGCAAGACGGTCGACGGCGACGCGGAAGAGCAGCAGGCCATCGCGCTCGATCCGATGAACGGCGAGATCCACGACCTCATCGGCCGGCGCAAGCTCCGGGCGGGCGACGCCGCCGGTGCGGCGCAGTCGTTCCGGAAGGCGGCCGAGCTCGAGCCTTCCCGGATCGGGTTCCACGCGGATCTCGCGGCCGCCTTGATGCAGAAGCCGGGCGGCGCGCCCGAGGCCGTCGCGGCGCTGGAGCAGGCGAGCGCGCGCGTCGGCGGCGCCCGCCTCGCGAAGATGCTCGGCGACGCCTGGCGCGCCGCCGGCGACAACGACAAGGCGCGCGCGGCGTACGAGCGATCCCTGTCCATCGAGGCGAAGAACCCGGAGGCACGCATCGCGCTGGCGCGGCTGTGGCGCGACCGCAAGGAGTGGGCGAAGGCGCTCGAGGAGCTCGATCGCGCGGTGAAGGACGCGAGCGACGGCGCCGCGGGCGGCGCGGCCGCGGCGTGGCTCGAGATCGGCGAGACTGAGGAGCTGCGCGGCGACCCGCCGGACGTGGTGGAGAAGGCCTACACGAGCGCCCTCAAGGTGGACCCTCAGAGCTGCCCGGCGCTCTTCTGGCTCGGCCGGAGCCGCTCCGACCGCCACGGCCGGTACGATCCCTCGCTCGCGAAGCAGATGCTGTCCGACTACCTGCGCCTGTGTCCGCGCGGCGCGCGCGCCGGTGAGGCCCAGCGGATCGGCGCAGGCCTGTAGCTGCGGCTAGTTGACGCAGGGTGCACGCGGGTCGGAACGTCCCGCACACGGTCCCACTGCGCGCTGGTGGTGAAGCGGCGACGTGGGATTTGCGCCACGCCCATGCCTGCGGCACGCTGCGGCCGTCTCGGTTCGAGCCGCTGTCGAGGTGCCCATGTTCCGCCGCCGCTACGCCGTGTATGGAGCGATGCTCGGCCTGCTCTTCCCGCTGGGAGGCACGCTCATCGAGGCGGTGACGCGTTACCGCTCCGAGCCGCTCGGCGCGGCGCTCGTCCGGGCGCAGGGCATGCCGCTGGTGTGGGTCATCGACCTGGCGCCCGTGATCCTGTGCGCCATGGCGGCGCTCATCGGCCGGCAGCACGACCGCATCGTCGCGCTCGAGGCCGCCAAGCGCGAGCGGTTCGAGGCGACCGCCGGCGAGCTCTTCGGGTCGGCGCAGATGCTGCTCTCGGCGGTCTCGTCCTTCAGCAGCATGACCGTGCAGACGGCCGCCTCCGTCCGGCAGACGACCGCCACCATGGGGCAGCTCGGACACACGGCGACCCAGGCGGCGCTCACGGCGGAGACGGTGGTGGGGCTGGCGCACAAGTCGAAGCACGCCGCGGACGAGGGCCTCTCGGCGGTCGAGCGCGCCACCGGGGAGCTGGCCAAGATCTCCGAGGAGGTGCGCGGCCTGTCGGAGCGCATCCAGGCGCTCGACAAGCGCACCCGCGAGGTGTTCGAGATCGCGTCGGTCGTCGGCGGGATCGCCGACCGCTCGCAGCAGATGGCGGAGGCGGTGGAGGCCGAGGCGAAGCGGCTCGGGACCGAGGGCGACTCGCTGGGGCTCGTCGTGAAGCAGATGCGCTACCACGCCGACGACGTGAAGCGCGCCGCGGGGCAGGTGAAGAGCATCCTCGTCGAGATGCACAAGGCCGTCGTGACCGCGGTCGCGGCGGCCGACGTCGGCGCGCGCCGGGCCCAGCACGGCGCGGAGGTCGCCTCGACGACCGGCGCCGCGATCCGCAAGTTGGCGGGTGCGCTCGAGGCGTCGTCGGGCGCCGCCAAGGCCATCGCGACCGTGGCGCAGCAGCAGGACCACGGCATCGACGAGGTGCTGAAGGCGATGAACGAGATCTACGCCGCGACCGAGGCGGCCATCGCCTCCACGCACTCGGTGGCGGTGCAGGCGCGCTCGCTCAACGACCTGGCGAGCGGGCTCCGGTCGTCGGTGCGCGCCTAGCGGCTACCTAGCGGGCCGGCGCGGTCAGCTGTTCCACCGGGCTCACGCGGAGGCGGCGCGGCCGGGCCGCGGCGCTGCGCGCCTCCAAGACGCGCACCGGAAGCTCGGCCTCGACGCCGTCGACGGCGATCGTCACCCGCGTCGTCCCCGCGCCGACCGGCCAGACCTGGCCGCGGGCGTCGCCGCGACAGACCGCCTCGTCCTGGCAACGCGTCACCACGGGGCGTCCGCGGACCGGCCGGCCCTCCGCGTCGATGGCCTCCACCGCGAGCGCCGTGGGAGCGGCGTCGTCGCGCAGCGACAGGTCCAGGCGCGTCGGGGTCACCGCGAGCCGGGCCACGAGCGTGACCGTCACCGGCGCCTCGGCCACGACGCCGCTCACCTCGCAGCGGAGCACCGCCCGGCCGTGGCCGTTGGCGGTCACCTCCGCCTCGTTGTGGCGGGCGCCCGTCACCGAGGCCACCCGCTCGTCCGACGACGACCACTTGCACGTGTCGCGCGGGCGGGGCTCGCCGCTCGTCGCGCGCGGCGTCGCGTGCACGACCGCGCTCTGCCCGCGCGCGTGGAGCTGCACGCTCGCCGGCTCGAGGTCGATCCGCGCCGGCCCGCAGCCGAGCAGCACGAGCACGAGCGCAGGCGCGGTGGCTCGGGGTAACCAGCTCATGGGGCGAGGTGGTAGAGCATGATGTACACCGCCACTCCCGTCACCGAGACGTACATCCAGACCGGCAATGTGAGCCGCGCCACCCGCCGGTGCTCCGGGAAGCGCTGGCCGAGCGAGAGCTGAAGCGTACGCAGCACGAGCGGCAGCGTCAACGCCGCCAGGATGGTGTGGCTCGCGAGGACGGTCAGGTACGTCACGCGCAGCGTACCCCCGGCGGGGAAGCGGTGGGTCCCGGTGAGGGCGATGCGGGTGAAGTAGCCGGCGAGGAAGAGGACCGAGCTCGCGCAGGCGCCCAGCATGAGCGCGCGGTGGAGCTCGCGCCGGCCGGCGCGGATGGCGCGCCAGCCCATGAGGAGCAGCGCCGCGCTCGCCGCGTTCAAGCTGGCGTTCACCGTCGGGAGCGCGGCGGCGAGGCTCGTCACGCGCGCCTCCGGGCGGCCATCATCGCCAGCGCGAGCGTCGCCGCCGCGAACACGAGCAGGACCGCGAGATCGCGCGCGGCGGAGCCGGGAAGCGCCCCGGGTGCGTCGGGTCCGCCCAGGGCGCGCCGCGCCGCCGAGACGGCGTAGGCGACCGGGTTCGCTCGCATCACCGCCGCGAACCCGGGGTGATCGCCGCTCATCGGGAACATGGCCCCCGACACCACCCACAGCGGCACGAGGAGCGTCATCTGGATGGCGTGGTAGCCCTGGACGTTGTCGACCGCCCACGCGACCGCGAACCCGAGCGCGGCGAGGGCCACCGCGCACAGCGCCAGGGCCGCGACGAGGAGCGGCCAGTTGACCGAGAGCACGTCGAACCCGGCGGCGGGGGCGAGCAGCAGGAACAGCGCCGCCTGCGACAGCGCCACCGAGGCGGAGCCGAGCGCCTTCCCGGCGACGAGCGCCGCCCGCGAGCCGGGGCCCGCCAGCACCGCTTGCAGGAAGCCGGCGTGCCGGTCCTCGATGACGGAGACGGTCGTGAAGATGGCTGCGAAGAGGACCACCATGAGGACGACGCCCGGGTAGAAGAACTGGAGATAGCCGACCCTCGCGCCGGGCATGCGGAACGTGCCCGCCATGCCCGAGCCGATGATGAGCCAGAACAGGATCGGCTGACCCAGCGCCCCCGCGAGCCGCGACGGCTGCCGGAAGAAGCGGGCGAGGTCGCGCCGCCACAGGACACGCGCAGTGGCGAGATCGTAGCCGAGTGACGTCACGACTCATCCTCCTCCAGCGCCTCTCCGGTGAGGGTGAGGAAGGCGTCGGCGAGGGTAGGGCGGCGCAGCGAGACGGCGCGGAACCGTCCGGGGGGGAACGCCTCCACGAGGCGCGGCACGAGCTCGTGGCCGCGCTCGCGCTCGACGTGCACGCCGTGGGCTGCGGGCCGCGCGTCGAGCCCGAGCCGCTCGCGGATCTCCGCCGCCAACGCCACGGGCCCGTCGGCCTCGATGGTCACCACGTCGCCGGGGACCCGCGCCCGCAGCGCCTCCGGCGTGCCGGTCGCGATGACACGGCCGTGCGCCAGGACCGCGAGCCGGTCACACGCCTCGGCCTCGTCCGGGCGGTGGGTGGTGAGGAGCACGGTCAGTCCCTCACGCTCGCGGAGCGCGTGGACCGCCTGCCAGGTCTGGCGGAACGCGGCCGCATCGAGGCCGCTGGTCGGCTCGTCGAGGAGGAGGATGGCGGGGCGGTGTACCAGGGCGCGCGCCAGCTCGAGGCGACGCCGCATGCCACCCGAGAGCCTCCCCGCCTGATCGCCGGCACGCTCGGCGAGCCCGGCGGCGGCGAGGAGCTCCCCCGCGCGGTCCCGCGCGTCGCGCCGCCCGAGGCCGAAGAGCATCCCGCCGAGGGTCAGGTTCTCGAGCGCGGTGAGCTTCGCGTCGAGGCTCGGCGCCTGGAACACGACCCCGAGGCGGGCCCGGAGCGCCCGTGCGCCGGGCGGTATTTCGATCCCATCGAGGAGCATCGCTCCCGCCGAGGGCCGGAGGAGCCCGGTCAGGATGGAGAAGAGCGTGCTCTTCCCGGCGCCGTTCGGCCCGAGCAGGCCGACGATCTCGCCGGGCGCGACCTCGAACGAGACGCGCCGCAGCACCTCGCGCTCGCCGTAGCGGAAGGCGAGATCGCGCACCGCCAGCCGCGGCGGCGCGGCGACGCTGGGGGCGGTCTGCATGTGTCGCGCGGCGGTCACCCGAGCGGTCACCGCCCGCTCACGAGGAGCGACGCGAAGAGGAGCGTCAGGTACACCAGCGTGAGGAGGAAGAAGTTGCGCGCCCAGCGATGGGCCGCGCCTCGCTGCCACAGCCCGGTGAGACCGTAGCCGGCGAGCGCGCCACCGAGGAGCGCCGCTGCCACGCCGTAGACCGGCCCCGCCAGCCCGAGCGGCAGGAGCGTCAGCGAGACCGGGATGAGGACCAGGCTCGTCGCCGCGGCCCAGCTGCGCGCGGCGCGATCGCCGTGGACGAGCGCGAACACCCGCAGCCCGCCGCGGGCGTAGTCCTCCTTGAGGTACATCGAGATGGCGAGGAAGTGCGGCAGCTGCCAGCAGAAGAGCAGCGCGAACAGCGCCAGCCCGCCCGCGTCGAGGCGCCCCGTCACCGCGGTCCAGCCCATGAGCGGTGGGATGGCGCCCGGCACCGCACCGACGAGGAGCGCCAGCGAGCTCTTCTGTTTCAGCGGGGTGTAGACGACGACGTACGTGAACAGCGCCAGCGAGGCGAGGCTGGCGGTGAGGCCGTTCGTGAAGAGCGCCAGCGCCGGGAGCGCCACGGACGGGAGCAGGAGCCCCATGGCCAGCGCGACCGAGGGGTCGAGGCGCCCCGCCGGCAACGGGCGATCGCGCGTGCGCCGCATGAGCGCATCCACGTCGCGCTCGAGGAAGTTGTTGAGCGCGTTGGCGGCCGCGACGACGAGCGACGTGCCGACCAGCAGCACGGAGGAGGAGAGCCCGTCGCGGTGCCCGGGCGCGAGCCAGAGGCCCCCCGCCGTGGTGCACAGGACGAGCGCAGCCAGGCGGGGCTTGGCGAGCGCCACCACGTCGCGCGCGACCGCGAGGGGGGTGCGCGGCTGCAGGACGTCGGCGATGGGGATCTGGATCACGGAGAGGGCCTCGCGTGGCGGGCTCGCGGGCTCGCCAGGTGCGAACGGGCTTCTCTTACGGGCGGAGCGAGCGGGCGGCAACGCGCTGCGGCGGCGCGTGAGCGAGCGACCTAAGAGGGCTGTCTCGGACGCGAGCGGTCCGAGGTAAGGCTTGCCGGATGCGGAGGATGTCCCGCATCGCCGTGACGCTGGCGCTCGCGACGCTCGCGCCGGTCGCGACCGCGGGCGATATCGTCGGGACGATCACGTTCCGGGGTACCCTGCCGGAGCTCCCCGCCGCCGAGGTGACCAAGGATGGCGCGACCTGCGGCGCGACCCAGCGCGACGAGTCCCTCGTCGTCTCCTCGGGGCGGGTCGCCCGTGCGGTCGTGGAGGTGATCGGCGCGCCGCGCCCGGCGCCCGTGCAGGCCACGCTCGACCAGCAGCGGTGCCGGTACGTGCCGCACGTCCAGGCGGCGCCAGCCGGCTCCACGCTCGTGGTGACGAACGGCGATCCGATCCTCCACAGCGTGCGCGGCTGGGTCGGACGCCGGTCGCGCTTCGACCTGGCGCTCGCGTCGCGGGGCGAGCGGGCAGAGGTGCCGCTCGACCGACCGGGCGTCATCCAGGCGCGCTGCGATGTGCACGCGTGGATGGTCGCGTACGTGGTGGTGACGGAGGGTCCTGCCGCCCTCTCCGGCGACGACGGGACGTTCGCGGTCCGCGGTCTTCCGCCGGGCGACTACACGGTCCGCGCCTGGCACGAGCGCCTGGGGGACCTCAGCGCGCGGGTGACGGTCCCGGCGCAGGGTGTGGCGCGCATCGACCTCAGCTACGGAGGCTGACGGGCCTCATCTCAAGGCTCGTCCGTCTCCTCCGGCTCCTCGACTTCGTCCTCGGTCACGTCGTCGAGATCGGACTCCTCGACCGACTCGGCGACCTCCTCGACCGGCGCCTCACGAGCCGCCCGCCGCCGCTCCGCAGCGGGCGAGGGCTTGGTGGGCGCGGCGCGCGGATCGCTGCCGCACTTCGGGCACGCCGGGTCGGCCTTCTTGAGGTCATAGAACTTCGTGCCGCACTTCCAGCAGATGTGCTTCTGGCCGAGATCCTTCGCGGGCATGGGCTCCTCGTGCGACCTGGGACCGGCGCTTTATCGCAGGACCGCCGGAAGCGTCAAAGGAAAACGGGGAGGAGGATGTTATAGGTCGCGCATGATGGAGGAACGCGACCGGCTGGAGCGCCGCCTGCTCCGCGCCACCGCCCAGGCGGTGCGCGACTTCAACCTGATCGAGGACGGCGACCACCTCATGGTGGCCGTCTCCGGGGGGAAGGACAGCTACACGCTGCTCCACCTCCTCATGCGTCTGCGCGAGCGTGCGCCCGTGCGGTTCGAGCTGACCGCGGTGAACCTCGACCAGGGACAGCCCGGCTTCCCGGCGCACGTCCTCGAGCAGCACTTCCGGACCGTGGGCGTGCGCTACCGGATGCTGCGCAAGGACACGTACGCCATCGTGAAGCGGCTCGTGCCCGAGGGGAAGACCACCTGCCCGGTGTGCTCGCGGCTGCGGCGCGGGATCCTCTACAACGCAGCCGTCGAGATGGGCTGCACGAAGATCGCGCTCGGCCATCACCGCGACGACCTCGTCGAGACGCTGCTGCTCAGCGCCCTGTACGCGGGGGCGCTGAAGAGCATGCCGCCCCGGCTCCGGTCGGACGACGGCCGCAACGTCGTCATCCGCCCGATGTGCTACGCGGCCGAGGAGGACGTGGCGGCCTTCTCGCGGGCCATGCAGTTCCCGATCGTGCCCTGCGACCTGTGCGGCTCGCAGCCAAACCTGCGCCGCCGGCGCGTGAAGGAGCTGCTCGCCACGCTCTCCGCCGAGCATCCGGCGGTGAAGGGAAACCTGCTCCACGCGCTCGGCAACGTGGTGCCGTCGCACCTCCTCGACCGGCGCCTGCAGGCGCGGCTCGGGGCGGCGGGCGGCGCGGACCCGTGGCTCGACGGCGAGGACGAGGACGGCGGGTGCGAGCCCACCTCGGAGCCGACGGTCGTCCTCGGCCCCACCTCGCCGCGCCGCGCCGGTGGAACGTAGGGCGCACACGCCCTTCGAGACGCGATATCCGATCGGCCGCAACCTTGAGTCAGCGTTCCGGCGGAGAGTAGGATTCGCCGCGTGAAGTTCTCGTGCGAGAAGTGCGGGCGATCCTACGTCGCCGACGAGAAGGTGCGCGGGCGCGCCTTCAAGATGAAGTGCAAGCAGTGCGGGCACCTCATCATCGTGAAGCCGGACCGCAGCGCTCCGACCCCGACGCCGGGCTCCCTCGCGGCGGTCGACGCCAGCACCCCCACCTCCTCGGCGTTCCCGATCGAAGCGGAGCCCGATCCCTTCGCCCGGACGCCCGATCCGTTCTCTGAGCCGAGCGCCGATCCGTTCTCCGCGCCGAGCGTCGCTTCGTTCGAGGCGCCGTCGCCCGATCCGTTCGCCGCGGCCTCGCCGCCGCGGCCGGCGTTCGATCCGTTCGCGGACGTGCCGGCAGAGGGCCCGGCCACCGGCGCGAAGCTCGCCGTCGCGGACGAGTCGGAAGCTGCGTTCGCAGATCTCTCGCGCGAGATGGAGGCGGACGCGAGCGAGCCCGCCCCGGCACCGGCGGCGCGAGCGCCCGCGCCGTTCGTCGAGCGGACGCCGCGCCCCGCGGCGGTGGCTGCCCCGCCGCCGGCGAAGGCTTCCGCTCCGGCTCCCGCCGCGAAGAAGTCTTCGCGGCCCGTCGTCCTCGGTGGCGCCGCCGCCGCGGTCGTCGTCATCGTGATCGGCGCCTACGTCGCGATGGGGAAGAGCGATTCCAAGGCGCCCGCGGCGGCCGCCACGGCGCGCGCGCCGGCCACCGCCCCTGCGCCTGTCCCCGCGGCACCGACTCCGCCAGCGGCCCAGAAGTATGCCGCGACGCCTCCCCCGACCCCTCCGCCGAGCGCCGCGCCCGCGCCGGCGGCTCCGGTCGCTCCGTCCGCACCCCCCGTAGCCGCCCCCGCCCCGGTTGCCTCCGTGCCCGCGCCTGCCGCGGCGCCGCCCGTCACCGAGGCGAAGGCCAAGCCATCCAGGCCGGCGGAGAAGCCTGCTCCACCGCTCAGGAAGAAGGAGCTCGCGAAGGCGCCCGCATCGTCGAAGGCTCCGCCCGCCACCGCTCGCGCGGCCGCCCCGGCGCCCGCACCGCAGCCGCCGCCGCAGCCGGCGCAACCGCAACTGCAACCGCAGGCGCAACCCCAGCCCCAGCCCGAGCCGCGCGTCGCGGCGGTTCGGTACACGCCTCCCCCCGCGCTCGGCCGCGCCCCGTCTGCAGCGAGCCCATCCCCGGCGCCTTCGTCGGATGAGCCATCGCTCGACGAGTCGAAGGTGGAGGCGGCGTTCGCGAAGCACCGGCCGGCCTTCGAAGGTTGCATCGCCGAGGCGCGTAAGAACGAGCCGAACGTCGCGCTCGACGGCCGGACCGTGAACGTGACGATGACCGTCAACCCGAACGGCAGCGCGCTCTACCCGACGCTGGACGACGTGGAGCTCAACGGGACCAACCTGGGCGATTGCCTCAAGCGGGAGAGCGGGAAGATCCGCTTCCCGGCCTTCGGTGGCGATTCCATCCGCGTCCGCAAGCCGATCGTCCTCAAGTGACGGGTTCGTTCGCGTCGCCGCGCGAGCTGGCGCGGCTCATCGACCACACCGTCCTGCGGCTCGATGCCGCCGAGCGCGACGTGGCGCGTGCCTGCGACGAGGCGCTCCAGCACGGGTTCGCCGGTGTCTGCGTCCGCGAGGCGTACCTGTCCGCCGTGGTGCGGCGACTCGCGGGCGCGGGGCCGCTCCCCATCGCGGTGGCGGACTTCCCTCACGGCGCCGCGACCACGGCCGAGCGCGCCGAGGAGACGCGGCGCCTCGCCGGTGCCGGCGCGCGCGAGATCGACGTCGTCTTCCCGCTCCCGCGCCTCGCCGCGCGCGACCATGCGGGGGCGCTGGCCGACCTCGGCGAGGTCGTGCGCGCCGCCGGGACGGCCGCGGTGAAGGTCATCCTCGAGACCGGTGCGCTCTCCGATCCCGAGAAGGCCGCGGCGTGCGCCCTCGCGCGTGCCGCCGGGGCCGCGTTCGTGAAGACGTCCACCGGGTTCGGGCGCGGCGGCGCGACCGCCGAGGACGTCGCGCTGCTGCGCGGGATCGTCGGGCCGTCGGCGGGCGTGAAGGCGTCCGGCGGCATCCGCACCGCCGCCGACGCGCTCCGGATGGTTCGGGCCGGCGCGAGCCGGCTCGGGACGAGCGGCGGCGTCGCCATCGTCACCGGCGCATGGTGACTCGCGCCCCTACGTCCGGCTGAGCCGGGCCGCGACCCGCTCGGCCTCCGCGACGAGCTCGCGCACGAGCTCGCCCGCCGGGCGCGCGCGCGCGAGCGGCACGCCCTGGCCCGCCCACATGGAGGCGAGATCGGCGCGCCCCTGCCTCGTCGCGGCCTGGCGCAGCTCCCCGGTCAGCGCGTTCTGGTGCGGGTAGGGGAGGATCGCCCCCGCCCGCTCCACGTCCACCATGAAGCGGGTTGCGAAACCTCGGACGAGCTTGCCCGAGTAGGCGCGCGTGAGTCGGGTCGGGTCGGAGACGCGCGGCGTCAGCACCTCGCGCTTGTGGAGCGCGCTCGCCCCGCTCTCCGGGCACGCCAGGAAGGCGGTCCCGAGCTGCACCGCCGCGGCGCCGAGTGCGAGCGCCGCCACCACGCCGCGGCCGTCCATGATCCCGCCCGCCGCCACGACCGGGATCTTCACCGCGTCCACCACCTGCGGCACGAGCGCCATGGTGCCGATGAGCGCGCCCTCTGGCGGGCCCGCGAACGTCCCGCGGTGCCCGCCCGCCTCGCCGCCTTGCGCCACCACGGCGTCGACGCCGCTCGCCTCGAGCGCCTTCGCCTCCTCGACCGTGGTCGCGGACCCGAGCACGGCGAGGCCGAGCGCGTGCAGCGCCTCGACCTCCTGCGGCGGCAGCGCTCCGAAGGTGAAGCTGAACACCGGCACGCGCTCCTCCTTCACCACCGCCAGCTGGCCGAGGAAGTCCGTCGGCGGGGCGAGCCGCGGCCTCGGCGCGATCCCCAGCTCGCGTCCGATGGGCTCTAGCGCCGCGGCGGCGGCACGCAGTTCTTCCTCTCCCGGTGGGGCGGCCCCAGGCTCCGGCACGAACAGGTTCACCGCGAACGGGCGGCGCGTCCGCTCGCGGATGGCGCGGATGGCGGCGCGGAGCTCCTCGGGGGCGAGATAGCCGCCACCGAACGAGCCGAGCGCGCCCGCCTCGGAGCCGGCCGCCACCAGCTCGGGCGTGCTCGGTCCGGCGGCCATGGGGGCGACGATGATCGGGTGCGCGATCCCGAGGCGGCGCGAGAGCGTGGTCGGCCACATGCCGCGATTCTGTGAGGGCGACTCCATCCGCGCCACGCCATCGGCGGCGGGTGCCAGGAAGCGTGCGCATGCCCCGGAATGGGTCTACATCTCCAACATGACCGACCGGCGTCGCTTCGTCATCGTGGTGGCCGACAGCGCCGGGTGCGGCGCGCTCCCCGACGCCGCGGAGTACGGCGACGAGGGCTCGGACACGATCGGCAACACCAGCCGCGCCGTGGGCGGCCTCGCGCTCCCCAACCTGGGGCGGCTCGGCCTCGGGAACCTGACCGCCGTGGCGGGCGTGCGGCCGGACGCGAGCGCGGCGGGGTTCTACGGCAAGATGCAGGAGCGCTCGCACGGGAAGGACACCATCACCGGTCACTGGGAGATGATGGGCATCGTGCTGCAGGAGGCGCTGCGGCTGTTCCCGAAGGGCTTCCCGCCGGAGATCCTCGAGCCGTGGCTCGCCGCGACCGGAGCGCCCGGCGTGCTGGGGAACGAGGCCGCCAGCGGGACGGAGATCATCCAGCGGCTCGGGGAGGAGCACCAGCGGACGGGGAAGCCCATCGTCTACACGTCCGCCGACTCGGTGTTCCAGGTCGCCTGCCACGAGGAGACCGTGCCGCTCGAGACGCTGTACGCCTGGTGCCGCGCGGCTCGCCGGCTGCTCGACCCGTGGCGCGTGGCGCGCGTCATCGCCCGCCCGTTCGTGGGCCGGCCCGGCGCCTACACCCGCACCTACAACCGCAAGGACTTCTCGATCGCGACGCCCGGCCCGACCGTGCTGGAGCGGCTCGTCGAGCGCGGCGTCCCGGTGGTGGGGGTCGGGAAGATCCCGGACATCTTCGACCGCAAGGGCATCACCGAGGAGGTCCACACCGCCGGCAACACCGACGGCCTCCGGCAGACCGAACGGCTGCTCGAGACGTTCGACCGCGGTTTGCTGTTCGTGAATCTGGTCGACTTCGACATGCTGTACGGCCACCGCAACGACCCGAAGGGCTACGCCCGGGCGCTCGAGGAGCTCGATCGCGCCCTCCCGCGGCTCTTCGACCGGCTCCGCCCGGGCGACGTCTTCGCGCTCACCGCCGACCACGGCTGCGACCCCACGACGCCCTCGACCGACCACTCGCGCGAGTACGTCCCGCTGCTCGTCCACGCGCCCGCCCGGGGCGGCGGCGCGCTCGGCGTGCGCGGCACCTTCGCCGACCTGGGCGCGAGCGTGGCTGAGTTCTTCGGGGGCGAGGCGAAGGTGGGGGAGAGCTTCCTCGGACAGCTCCGAGGGTGAACCGCCCCCTCTCCCCTGGCGGGGGAGAGCACCAGGGGAGAGGAGGCGGCGGACGTCGTCTACTTCTTCTTGGCGGGCTTCCCGGCCCGCGCGCGCAGCTCGGCGGCGGCTTCCTTGATCTCGGAGAGATCGCGCACCATCTCGCTCCAGCCGTACCAGAGCGCGTAGTCGGGGCTGTTGTGGAACGCGCCCTGGAACGTCCGCATGCGGTGCTCCAGGAACATCACGAACAGCTTCTGCTCCGGCACGGTCGGGGCGTCGTGGAACGTGAGCAGGTCGGGGAACGGGTAGGCGTAGTCCTTGGGCTTCTTCAGCACGCCGTCCTGGTAGAGCGCAGCCACCGTCCGGATCGCCTCCGCCATGAGGTGGTCCGCGTCGCGGATGAGGTCCTCCGAGTTCTTGAACTGGGCCTTCACGAAGGCCGGCGCGTGGCACTTCTGGCAGGTCTCGACCATCGGTTTGCGCGCCGCCTCGAAGTCCTCTTGCGACAGCCGCGCCACCTGCGCCGCCTTCACGACGTCGAGGCGCGGGGTGGGCTTGCCGCTCGGATCGAGTACGCCCAGGCCCTGCAGGATGGTGACCCGATCAGCCGCCCACTGCTTGTCCTCCGGCATCGGGAGTCGCACCGCCAGGAAGCCCCAGGCGGTGCGCACCTCGTGGCTGCCGTTCTGCATGTGGCAGGTCTGGCACGTCGGCGCGCCCGCGTCCTTCGGGATCACGCCGAGCTGTTTCAGCTCGCTGCGGACGCCGTGCTTGGAGGACTCGTACATCTCCCACTGCGGGTGATCGAACCCCATGTGACAGGTCCGGCACGCCTGCGGTGAACGCGCCTCCTCGACCCGGAACGAGTGGCGGGTGTGGCAGGCATCGCACGACGCGTTCCCGTAGCCCTCGCGCGCCTTCTTGACGTCGCGCATGTCGGCCTCGCTCTTGAGGCCGAGGTTGTGGCAACCGCCACAGCCCTTCTGGCCTTCCATGAGCGCCATCGGCTGGTAGTGGAAGGTCGGCATCGCCTTCATGGCGGCCCACGCGAACGCGTGCTTCGACTTCTTGAACTGGTCGACCTGCTGGGCGTGGCACTGGGCGCAAGTGTCGGGGGTCGGCAGCCTCACCTTCGCGACGTCGTCCTTCGAACGATGGTCCGCGCCGTGGCAGGTGTCGCACGAGATGCCGTTCTGGCTGTGCTTCGAGAGTCGCCAGTCGGAGACGATCGTCGGCGTGAGGTTCTGGTGACACGTGACGCACGCGTCGTCGGCGGCCCGGGCCCCCTTCGCGGCGGGCTTGGTCTGGGCCAGCCCGAGCGCTGGCGCGAGGGCGACGGCGAGGACGAGGGAGAAGGTGCTGCGCTTCGTCATGAATCCTCCGATGAACGGGGCTGTGATGAGAGTGCTGGGATGGGCTGCTCGCGGGGTCGCACTAGGTCCCGACAAAGGTGGGAAAGACCCCGAGGATCCGCTCATCCTCGCGCAGGAGCCGCTCGGTGAGCTCCTGCAGGGCGGTGCCGTCGCAGGCCTCGATCACCGCCGCCAAGCGGCAAGAGCCGTCGCCGCCCTGCAGCGTGAGGCCCGGCACGCGGAGGAGCGCTCCGGCGACGGCGGGGGCCGCGCCCGGCACGGTCTCGATGACGACGCCCGCGACAACCGGGCTCAAGCCTTCTCCACCTTGACCGCGCAGATCTTGAACTCGGGCTGGCGAGACACCGGGTCCACCGCGTCGACCGTGACGCGGTTGCACAGGTGCTCCGCGTCGTGCATGTGCACGAAGACGAGCCCGAGCCGCGCGGCGTCCGTGACCTTGACGCGGAACGTCTCCGCGCCGCGGCGCGAGCTCACCCGGACGCGGTCGCCGTCCTTCACCTCGAGCCGCGCCGCGTCCTGCGGATGCAGCTCCGCGAGCGCCTCGTAGCTGGCGTGCTGCAGCTCCTTGCAGTTGCGGGTCATGGTCCCCGTGTGCCAGTGCTCGAGGACGCGTCCGGTGGTGAACCACATCGGGTAGGCGGCATCCACCACCTCCTCGGGCGGCTTCTGCGGCCTGAGCCACACCACCGCGCGTCCGTCGGGGCGGCCGTAGAACTTCACGCGCTGCGGGTGGTCGGCCGGCACGAGCGGGTCGTCGCCGCGGACGTAGCGCCGCTTCGTCCCGGGGTGGTCCGCGCTCGGCATGGGCCAGAGCAGGCCGTGCGCCTGCCGGAGCCGCTCGCGGGTCATGCCGCTGAAGTCGTAGGCGGTGCCCCTCGCG
>Ga0306924_10000906_pt1 | contig 26111 bp, 23 predicted proteins | sample sta12Can44000111_FD_203756 | JGI IMG/M metagenome (GOLD analysis project Ga0306924, IMG submission 203756) | Lab enrichment of tropical soil microbial communities from Luquillo Experimental Forest, Puerto Rico - statanox.12C.anox.44.000.111 (v2)... | ecosystem: Environmental > Terrestrial >... | reverse complement strand
TTGCTTCGCCTGGCGCGTCCGAATCCGCCCGTTGACTGATCCCCCAGCCGCTCCAGAAAATTGCTGCCGAGGTCGGCTAAACCGGTCGTGGCCGAGATCTCGGAATTGGGCAGCGGGAGCGGGGTCGGCGTGGGAGCCGGCCTTTGCGCTTGGGCCGGTGATGCGGCCGCCATCGCGAAAACGAAAACGACGGCAACCGACCTCCCAAGCCATCCGCTGGCCCCGATCTCCCCCGCCCGCGAAGACCAGCCCATTAACGCTATTCCCAAAAAGGCGGCAGCTGAAATAGCGCCAAATCGCCCCTGATGTGGCGATTTGCCTGCAGTTCAGAGGAACGGTCAATCGCTCACGGCCAACAGTCGGGGCCAATCGGACGGCTTTGTTGTTCCTGGGCCACAGCTACTGCAGCACCCGCCCGATTTCCCGAGCCCCGCCAAAAGCTTGCTAACACGCTAATTTCGTGTTGCAATCTGTCCACAATCGGAATTAGGCCGATCGGCTGTGCGTTTCGCGACTAGGAAGTTCAGCAGACATCCGGAAGCCCGCTTGTGGCGTGGCACGCGAAGAGCGTGGCCACGTCTTCTTTACGTCTAGACCAGGAGACAGGCGATGCAAAAAGGCACCGTCAAGTGGTTCAACCCGACAAAGGGTTATGGGTTCATCAAGCCGATGGTCGGCGATAAGGACGTTTTCGTCCATATCTCGGCTGTCGAGCGCGCCGGGCTCACGACTCTCAATGAGAATCAGGTTATCGAATACGACCTTGTGGAAAATCGCGGCAAAACTTCCGCTGAAAATCTGAAGGTCTCCTAAGCTCCGTCACGATCCGCGCAAGCAATCCTGATGCCCCCGGCCGGTGCCGGGGGATTTTGTTGTCTGTCGGCGCTGCCCGCGCAAGATGTCAACCGATCGCAGGCGAAATCAATATCTGGCCTGGGCTCGTTCCGTCTTCAAGGTGGCAGATATCGCCATCGAGGCGAACCTTGCCCCCGGCAAGAAGACGCAACGCTTCCGGATAGATACGGTGTTCGACGGCCAGGATCCGCTCTGCGAGCGTGTCGGTCGTATCGTCATCGCGCACCGCAACCGCTCCCTGCATCAGGATGGGACCCGCATCGGTTTGCGGAACGACGAAGTGCACGGTCGCTCCCGAGACCTTCACTCCCGCGCTCAGCGCTTGACCGTGAGGGTCCAGCCCCGGAAACGACGGCAACAGCGAAGGATGAATGTTGAGCATCCTTCCATACCAGCGGTGGACGAATTCGGTGGTCAAGAGCCGCATGAAACCACCAAGGCAGATGAGTTCGATGCGGTGTTCGTCGAGCGTTGCCTGCAGCACCGCTTCGAACGCCGCACGGTCCTTGCCGAATGGTTTGCTCTCGATCGTCACCGCAGGGATTCCGCTTGTTCTCGCCTTCTCAAGCCCGCCGGCATCCGCCCTGTTCGAAATCACGACCGAAATCTCGGCCGGAAAATCCTCGGCCATCGCGGCCATGATAAGCGCGGCCATGTTCGAACCGCGGCCTGAAATCAGGATAGCGACACGGCGTTTCTGGGTGGCACGATGCACGTCCGGTCTCACCATGAAAGATCGAGATGGCCGCTATATGCCACGCGCCGCTCGCCGCTTGCCGGAATCACTTCGCCCAGCAGCGTGACGCTTTCACCCGCGTCGGTGAGAACCTCCGTGGCCGCCTCGACCGCATCCGCCTTCACAATGGCGATCATGCCGATCCCGCAGTTGAAGGTGCGGAGCAATTCGGGTTGGGCGATGCCTCCGTGTTGTGCCAGCCATCTGAATACCGGCAACACAGGCAGACGCGAAAGATCGATATCGACCCCGAGATGTTCCGGCAGGACGCGCGGGATGTTGTCGGTGAACCCGCCGCCGGTGATGTGCGCAAGCCCCTTGACCGCGCCAGTTTCCCGGATCGCCCGCAGACATGACCTCACATAGAGCCGGGTCGGCGTCAGCAAGGCGCCGCCCAGCGTCATGACAGGCGAAAACGGGGCTTGCGCCTCGAACGAGAGACCGGAACTCTCGACGATCTTGCGCACCAGGGAAAAGCCGTTGGAATGAACGCCCGAAGAGGCAAGTCCGAGCACGGCATCTCCGGCGGCGATATCGGGTCGCGGCAGCAGCCTGCCCCGTTCGGCGGCGCCGACCGCAAACCCCGCCAGATCGTAATCGCCCTCCTTGTAGAGGCCCGGCATCTCGGCGGTCTCGCCCCCGATCAGCGCGCAGCCGGATTCCCGGCAGCCCTCGGCGACCCCCGCGACGATCGCGGCAGCCGCCTCCGGATCGAGCTTGCCGCAGGCGAAGTAGTCCAGGAAAAACAGCGGTTCTGCACCCTGCACCACGAGGTCGTTGACCGACATCGCGACGAGGTCAATCCCGATTCCGCCATGCAGGCCGGTCTCAATCGCAATCTTGACCTTGGTACCAACGCCATCGGTAGCGGCGACCAGAACCGGATCCTTGAAGCCGGCCGCCTTCAGATCGAACAATCCGCCGAAACCGCCGATTTCGGCCTCAGTGCCCGGACGTGCCGTAGCACGGACCATCGGTTTGATGAGGTCGACCAGACGATTGCCGGCGTCGATATCGACGCCCGAATCGGCGTAAGTCAGCCCGTTGCTGCGCTCGGCCATGGCCTGTTCCAGATTGCTGGTGCGGTCGGGGTTACGTCGGATTCCGCCGGTGTGCAATGGCTCGCAACGAATAGGGGCATATACTATGTAGAAAAGAACCGGTTCACCCGCGCAACAGGCGGGATCTTCCTCACATCAGGCCGGTAAGCGGGAAGCGACCGAGTTGAGCATTCCGAATATCATCACGCTGGGCCGCATCATATTGGTGCCCATTATCGTTTGGGCCATAGCCTCCAGCCAGATGGAAATCGCCTTTGCGATATTCCTAGTTGCGGGCATCAGCGACGCCGTCGACGGCTTTCTCGCCAAGCGATTCAACATGGCCAGTGAATTGGGAGCGCTGCTCGACCCGCTGGCCGACAAGGCGCTTCTGGTTTCGATCTATGTGGCGCTCGGAATCTGGGGCGCGGTGCCGCGCTGGATCGTCATTCTCGTGGTCTCGCGCGACATCATGATCGTGTCGGCCGTGATTGTGTCATGGTTGTTCGGCAAACCGATCCCGATGAAACCGTTGATGGTCTCCAAGCTCAATACGGCGGCGCAGGTGGCTTTTGCGGCGCTTGTGCTCGCCTCGCTCGGCTTCGGTTTCACGCCGACGCCGTACGATCTGATCCTGATGTTTTTGGTAACGGTCTTTACTTTGGTTTCCGTATCCCTCTATCTCGTGGAATGGGTGAGGCATATGAGCACCATCGAGGCGCGCTAGCGGAGCGGATTTCCCGATTGCCGGTGGTCCCTTGATTCAAATCTTCGCAAGACGGTTCGCGACAGCTGAAAGCGAATGTTAGGATCGGACCACTCGTTTCGAACATCCTGCGTCTCGACCCGGCATGGAGACTTGCGTGGCAGGCCGCGTTCAACCCCGTCAGCTGGCATTCGCTCTTCCGCATGCAGAGAGCTTTACACGCGACGATTTCCTTGAAGGACCGGCTAATGCCGCCGGCCTCGCCCTGATCGATAGCTGGCCGGACTGGCCGAACCGCATCATGCTGCTGGTCGGACCGGAAGGTTGCGGGAAGAGCCATCTCGCCGCCATTTGGGCGGAACAGGCGGGCGCGCGCGCGATATCGGCGCACGCGCTGACGGCGACCGCGGTGCCGGGTGCGCTGGCGACGGGGGCGCTCGTTTTGGAAGATTTGAGGTCCTCCGATGTCGACGAGCGCGCGCTGTTCCATCTTCTGAATTTGGCGCGCGAAGACGGGGCGTTCGTATTGATTACCGCCCGCACCGCGCCGGCTGCGTTTGCGATCGAGCTGCGGGATCTCCGTTCAAGATTGCGCGCCTTGCCGACCGTTTCGCTGCTGCCGCCTGACGACCAGTTGTTTCGCGCCCTGATCGTCAAATTCTGCGCCGACCGCCAGCTCGCCATTGACGAGACCGTGGTCGGTTACTTGACCAACAGAATTGAGCGTTCTTACGCGGCTGTGCGACGGGCGGTGGAACTCCTGGACGCCGAGGCCCTGAGGCTCGGACGGCCGATCAGCCGGGCGTTGGCGGCCGAGGTTCTGCGAACCGGGGGCTGACAGACCCCTCTGTCCGCACCTTGACGGCACGGACAAGGCGAACATCATGTCACTGAAGCGTCACCGCGATCCCACATGGTTTGTGCCGTCCGTGCCCGGATCGCCGAGAGGGTATGATTTGAATTGGACCAGAGGCTGATGGATTCTGTACAAACCATTGCAACTAAAGAGAAAGATAGCGACACGGGCGCGGCTCCCTCGATCGCCAGCAGCCCGGAGCGTTTCATTAACCGGGAGCTCTCCTGGTTGCATTTCAATCGTCGGGTCCTGGAAGAGTCGGTCAATCAAGGCCACCCCGTGCTGGAGCGCGTGCGATTCCTCTCGATTTCCGCCAATAACCTTGACGAATTCTTCATGGTCCGCGTTGCCGGTATCAAGGCCCAGGTTCGCGAGGGTATCACCGAGCGCAGTCCCGACGGACGGACGCCGTCCGAGCAGCTCGCGCTCATCAACGAGACGGTGTCCCAGCTTGCAATCGACCAGCAGGCGATCTGGCGCGATCTTCGTTCGATCCTCGCCGACGTCGGCATCATTCTCGTCGACGGTCGCGACGTCACCAAATCCGAGCGGGTCTGGATCGAAGATCATTTCCTTCACAACATCTTCCCGTTGCTCACCCCGCTTGCGATCGATCCCGCGCACCCCTTTCCTTTCATTCCGAGCCTCGGGTTCACCGTCGCGCTGCAACTGGCGCGGGTTTCCGATGGCAAGCCTATGAATGCCCTCATTCGCATGCCGGGCAAGATCGACCGTTTCATTCGCCTGCCCGCGGGCAAGGACGGCGCGGTACGATTGATCACGCTTGAGCAAGCCACGGGCCTCTTCATCGGCCGGTTATTTCCCGGTTACACCGTCAAGGGTCAAGGCGCCTTCCGCATCATCAGGGATAGCGAACTCGAAATCGAGGAAGAGGCCGAAGACCTGGTCCGTCTGTTCGAAACCGCCTTGAAACGGCGGCGGCGGGGGTCGGTGATCCGGCTCGAAATGGAAGCGAAAATGCCCGAAGAGCTCCGCGCCTTCGTGCAGCGCGCGCTCTCTGCCGCCGACGACGAGGTCTTTCTGGTCGACGGCGTGCTGGCAATGAACGAGCTGTCGCAACTCACCCGGCTCGACCGGCCCGATCTCGAATTCGCGCCCTATGTTCCCCGCCACCCCGAGCGCGTGCGCGATCACGGCGGGGACATCTTCGCCGCCATCCGGCAGAAAGACCTGATCGTTCACCATCCCTATGAATCGTTTGACGTCGTCGTGCAGTTTCTGCAGCAGGCAGCGCGCGACCCCGACGTCGTCGCTATCAAGCAGACGCTCTATCGCACCTCGATCAATTCGCCGATCGTCCGCGCGCTGGCCGAGGCGGCCGAAGCCGGAAAATCAGTAACGGCGCTGATCGAGCTCAAGGCGCGCTTCGACGAGGAGGCTAACATCCGCTGGGCTCGGGACCTCGAACGCGCCGGCGTTCAGGTGGTCTACGGATTTCTCGAGCTCAAGACTCATGCCAAGCTGTCGATGGTGGTCCGGCGCGAAGGTGGGAGCCTGGCGACCTACGTCCACACCGGGACGGGAAACTACCACCCGGTGACCGCGCGAATTTATACTGATTTGTCCTATTTCACATCTGATCCGATCATCGGACGGGATGCTGCGCGAGTGTTCAACTACATCACCGGCTATGCCGAGCCGAGCGACATCGAAAAAATGGCGGTATCGCCGCTCACCCTGCGCAAGCGAATGCTCGAGCATATTCACGCCGAGACGGCCTTTGCCCGTCACGGCAAGCCTGCCGCGATCTGGCTGAAGATGAACGCGCTGGTCGATCCGGAAATTATCGATTCCCTCTATGAGGCCTCACAGGCTGGTGTTTCGATCGAACTGGTGGTGCGCGGAATATGCTGCCTGCGGCCAGGTATACCGGGGCTTTCGGAAAACATCCGGGTCAAATCGGTGATCGGCCGATTCCTGGAGCACGGCCGCATCTATTGTTTCGGCATGGGCCAGGGCCTGCCGAGCGCGAAAGCGGCTGTGTATATCTCGTCGGCCGACATGATGCCGCGCAACCTCGATCGCCGGGTCGAGATCCTCTGTCCGTTGCAAAATCCTACGGTGCATCAGCAGGTTCTCGAGCAGATCATGGTCGCCAACCTCAAGGATAACGAGCAAAGTTGGCAATTGTTGCCGGATGGATCGTCAACGCGTATGAAGGCCGCGAAGGGCGAGGAGCCCTTCAACCTGCATAATTATTTCATGACGAATCCAAGTCTTTCGGGCCGTGGAAAGTCGCTTAAGGAATCATCGCCGCGCCGCCTCACCCGCCGTACCGAGCGCCAGCATTCGTCATAAGGGGAATTGCCAGTGAAGCGGCCGCGCAAGCGCGCATCCAGCGTCGCGGTCATCGATATCGGCTCGAACTCGGTGCGCCTCGTCGTTTATGAAGCGATGGCGCGCAGTCTGATCACGATCTTCAACGAGAAGGCGCTTTGCGGGCTTGGCCGGGAAGTGCAGACGACCGGGCTGCTCGCCCCGGATGCCGTCGCCAAGGCCTTGACCTCGTTGCGGCGATTTCGTGCAGTCTGCAAGGTGATGAAGGTCGGCCGCGTACACGCGATCGCCACCGCCGCCTGCCGCGATGCCAGCAACGGCGCAGACTTCATCGTCCGGGCTGAACGCATCTGCGGCGTGCCCATCGAAATCCTCTCGGGGCCGCGCGAGGCGAAATTATCCGCGCTAGGCGTGATCTCGGGCATTCACAAGCCGGACGGCATCGTCGGCGATCTCGGCGGTGGATCACTCGAACTCGTCAATGTACGCGGCAACAGCGTTCGCCGCGGCGTGACGTTGCCGCTTGGGAGCCTGGCGCTGCAGGATCTGTCGCACAAGTCACTGAAGCGCGCCGAGCGCATCGTCGAGTCCGAGCTCTCCGAAATCACGCACCTTAAGGCCGGTCGGGGCCGCGCCTTCTACGCCGTCGGCGGGACCTGGCGCGCGCTGGCGCGCATTCATATCATTCAGAGCGAATATCAGCTTGGTGTGATGCATGGCTATTCGATACCGGCGCAGGAGGCACTTGATTTCGTCCGTCGCCTGCGACGTCTGGTGGCGGCCGGCATGCTGGCCAATATCGAAGTCATCGCCGACGCGCGGCGACCGCTGCTGGCCTACGCCGCGCTCGTTCTCGAATACGTCATTCAGGTCGCTCAACCCAGGACCATCGTTTTTTCCACCTTCGGTGTGCGCGAAGGTCTGCTCTACGACATGCTGCCTGAAGGCGAACGCGCCAAAGATGGATTTATCTGCGCCGCCCAGGAGCTGAACAAGCTTTTATCTCGGTCGGCCCGTCACGCCGAGGAATTGATCGAATGGACCGATCGTCTGGTGCGGGTGGTGAAATTGCGCGAAACCGAAGAAGACCGTCGGCTCCGTCATGCCGCTTGCCTTCTGTCCGACATCGGATGGCGGGTGCATCCCGATCATCGCGGCGAGGAGACGCTCAATCTTATTCTGAACGGGAATTTCGGCTCGATCAGCCACCAGGGCCGTGCGTTCGTGGCGTTGTCGGTTTTTTTCCGTTACGCGGGTCTCAGCGAGCAGAACGAGCCGCCCGTAGAGATTCAGGAATTGGTGCCGCCCTCGATGCTGGAGCGCGCGCGCCTGCTGGGCGCTGCACTGCGCGTCGCCCATCTGATCTCGGCGGCACAGACCGACGTGCTGCCGGCGACCCATTTCCGCAGCCATGGCCGCAAACTCATGCTGGTGTTCGAGCACAGGCTGGTCGACCTGGTCGCCGACCGCGTCGGCGGCCGATTCAGGCAGCTCGCCCGGCTGGTCGGTCGCTCAGGATCGATCGTCCGGCGCTAGGATCGGGCCATATTTCGGAGTTCGCGTCTACGATCCTTCTATGGTTTGAACCACCTCGCTTGCCTCCGGCAGCGCAAGATGTTCGAGCTGCCGCATCCGCCGCCTTCGCCAGATCAAGCCCGCCACCAGCACGGTGACCGCGCCCAGGATCGAGGCGACGTATCCGACAAGTTCTCCCTCCAGATCAACATGCGGCGAGATGCCAAAGATGATCGATTGTGCGTCGATGTGGAGCGCGATGGTTCCGTCGAGCAGCCGATGCAGGACGGGCTGAACCGCCGGATCGCTCTCGATCACGTCACCGGCGATCCAGCCGAGCAAGGTGGCTCCGAGCCAGACCAGAATCGGAAACCGGTCAAGCACCAGCATGATCAGCGCGGCACCTGCGACGATCATGGGAATGCTGATAGCAAGGCCAAGGATCAACAGCGAGAGCTGACCGTTGGCGGCAGCCGCAACAGCAATCACATTGTCCAGGCTCATGATGACGTCGGCGATCACGACGATGCGGATCGCTTGCCAGAGCGAAGTACCCGCGGCGATTTCGTCGTTCTCGTCTTCGGGCACCAGTAGCTTGGCGGCGATGACGATCAGCGCGATTCCCCCCACAAGCTTCAGATAGGGCAGCACCATCAAGGTCGCCACAAGGCCCGTAAAAACGATCAAAAGGACAACGGCGATGCCGGCACCGATAACCATGCCCCAGAGGCGGTGGCGGCCGTGCAGGCCGCGGCAGGCCATCGCGATCACCAGCGCATTGTCGCCGGACAACAATACGTTGATCCAGATGATCTTGCCGACCGCCAGCCAAAACGCAGGCGTATGCATGTCGATCCGTATCTGCGCGAAAAAGGCGCCTATGTTTGCGGGATCGACGACCTGCAAAAGCCAGTTCACAGCCTAACCCCCTTGGCCCCAAGCCGCTGCCGCGCGCACCTCGCCTCAGCCGGCGGAATGGATCTGCCATTCGTCAGCCAGCAGGCCCGCGGGCTCAAGCAACCGAATATCGAGCCCAGAACTCCGCTCGCGTCTGCATTTGCCAGTGGCTCCTCGATTCCGGCCTTCGCGAAACGACCGCTGCGACCAAAAGCGAAGACCACTAGATGGAGCGCCCGTGCCGCTGTCAATCAGTCGACGATTTCGTTGCCCGAGAAGAATTGAGCGATCTCGACTACCGCCGTCTCGGGCGCATCCGAACCATGCACCGAGTTTTCGCCGATGGATTTTGCGTGCAGCTTGCGGATGGTGCCTTCCGCGGCCTTGGAAGGATCGGTCGCGCCCATGACGTCACGGTATTTCACGATGGCGCTTTCGCCTTCGAGGACTTGAACGACCACCGGGCCTGAAGTCATGAAATCCACCAGCTCGCCGAAGAAGGGACGCGCCTTGTGCACGGCATAAAAGGTTTCTGCCTGTTGGCGGGTCATGCGGATGCGTTTCTGGGCGACGATGCGAAGTCCTGCTTTCTCAATCAGCGCGTTGACGGCGCCGGTCAGGTTGCGTGCGGTCGCGTCCGGCTTGATGATGGAAAAGGTGCGTTCGATCGCCATGATTTCGTCCTTGAGAGCGCTGATGGAAGTTGCGGGCTTATATCGGCGCCATCGGTGCACGGCAAGCGACAGCTGACCTGCGACGGCCCTGCCCGGCAGGTATTTCACTGCGAGAATTACGACAATTTCACCAAGGTGAACCCTCTCTGAGCCGGTCATCCCGGTCTCGTTCAGCCGCCACGGCGTAGCCTTCTGTCAACCGGACGCTTTCCCGTTTCGAACAGGCGTCAGGGGTAGTGCTTTCACCGATGGCGCCCAGAGCGCCGAACCTGAGGAGACGACCATGTTACGCAAACTCTCTCTCGTTGCAGCCGCTGCGGCTTCGCTGGGTGCAGCCGCGCTGACACCGACCTCGGCCTCCGCCTGGGGCGGCTGGCATGGTGGTTGGCATCACGGCTGGGTGGGCCCCCGCTTTTTTGTCGGCGGCCCCGCCTACTATGGGTATGGCTACGATGGCTACGGCGGCTGCTATGTGCGGCGGCTGGTTCCGACCCCGTGGGGGCCCCGTTGGCGGCTGGTCAATCGCTGCTATTGATCTGCAGCGCCCATTCTAAAATCTCGATAGCCCCGGTCTGATGCGACCGGGGTTTTTTGTTTCGGCGGCCGGGAACCTTTGGGGGCTTCATTAAAACTTAACTAAAGCCGTAGCTACCCGGCCTCTTTGCGGAAACATTTTCCGCCTCGATGACTTGGTTCGGCATTGCTATGAAAATCGCCGGGAGGCAGTGCGTCATGGACAATCGAATCAATGACGACAACGAACCGATTGACCACAAGACCAGCCGTTCGATTTGCGAGGCAGTTGCCCAACGGCTGAAAGAGAATCTTCGCCTGGAGCCCTCACGCCTCTCCTCCCATCTTTCTTATCTGGTCGAAGAATTGCGCCGACGCGAAAATGACGGAGCGAAATCGAACCGGAGGTAACGGGCCTTTCTGAAGAATTGTTTTCACGACCCCTCAACATACGGGTTGCGTTTTTCGAGCGGCGCGGTGAAAAGCCCGTATGCTCTCCATCACGGACATTTCGGTTCGCCTCGCCGGGCGACTTCTGATCGATCGCAGCTCTGCGCAAATCGTACCCGGCGCACGCGTGGGCTTCGTCGGACGCAACGGGGTTGGGAAGTCAACGCTGTTTCGCGCAATCCGCGGCGATTTGCCCACCGAAACCGGGACCATCGCTATTCCGCCCCGCTGGCGCATCGGCAGCCTCGCCCAGGAGGCGCCCGACGGTCCGGAGAGCCTGCTTGAGGTCGTACTGAAAGCGGACCTCGAGCGCGATGCTCTGATGCACGAGGCGGAAACCGCCCGCGATCCCATTCGCATTGCCGAGATACAAACCCGGCTGGTCGACATCGACGCCCATTCCGCTCCGGCCCGCGCCGCTGCGATCCTCAGCGGTCTCGGATTTTCTGCATCCGAGCAGAATAGGTCCTGCTCGGAATTTTCGGGCGGCTGGCGCATGCGAGTAGCGCTTGCCGCAACGTTGTTTTCGGCGCCCGATCTCCTGCTGCTCGACGAGCCTACCAATTATCTCGACCTCGAAGGCACGCTTTGGCTCGAGGATCATCTGGCCAACTATCCGCGCACCGTCATCGTGATCAGCCACGATCGCGACCTGCTGGAGACCTCGGTCGATCAAATCCTCCATCTCGAGCGCGGCAAGCTGACGCTCTACAAGGGAAGCTACTCGTCGTTCGAGGAGCAGCGGGCAGCGCGCGAGATGCTGGAGGCCAAGCACGCCAGGCGACAGGCCGAGGAGCGCAAGCGGTTGCAGGCCTTCGTGGACCGCTTCAAGGCCAAGGCCTCCAAAGCCCGGCAGGCCCAATCCCGTGTCAAAATGCTGGAGCGAATGAAGCCGGTGACCGCACTGGTGACGCAAGAGGTGCAGGAGATTTCGTTCCCGCCGCCCGAGAAGATGCTTTCGCCGCCGATCATCGCTCTCGATGATGTTTCGGTGGGCTACGAATTGAGGCGGCCGGTTCTCGATCGCATTACGTTGCGGATCGATACCGATGACCGCATCGCGCTCCTCGGCGCAAACGGCAACGGCAAATCGACCCTGGTCAAATTGCTGGCCAACAAACTGGCGCCGTTCTCGGGCCAAGTCACCCGTGCGGAGAAACTTTCGGTCGGATATTTCGCGCAGCATCAGCTAGACGAACTCGACGTCGACGCGTCCGCATACGATCATGTTCGCCGGGTGATGCCCGACGAGCCCGAATCCAAAGTGCGCGGCCGGGCCGGCGCGATGGGCTTCTCGGGCAAGGCGGCCGACACACTCGTCGAGAATCTGTCCGGCGGCGAAAAGGCGCGTCTGCTGTTGGGCCTTGCGACCTTCTTCGGGCCCAACCTGATTATCCTGGACGAGCCCACCAACCATCTTGATATCGACAGCCGGGCTGCGCTGGCGGAAGCAATCAACGATTTTCCGGGCGCGGTCATCATGGTTTCCCACGACCGGTACCTGATCGAGGCCTGTGCCGATCAACTCTGGGTCGTGGCGGACCAGAGCGTGACGACTTACGGGGGCGACCTGGATGATTATCGCCGACTGGTTTTGTCGGCGCGCGGCGCGCGGTCCAATTCCCGCGACCGCGGCAACAACCAACGCAGCGATGAGCGCGACAGGGCACCTCGCAAGGGCAGAGAAAACCGCCAACCCTTAAAGCAAAGGATTTCGGAAGCGGAAACGGAGATCGCGCGAATCGGTGACATCATTGCCAAGATCGACACCGCCTTGTCGCTCCCTGACTTGTTCAAGCGCGATCCGAAGCAAGCTGCGCAACTCAGTAAGGCCCGCGCGAGCGCGGCAGAGGCCTTGCAACGCGCCGAGGAAGAGTGGCTGGCGGCAAGCTCGCAATTTGACGAAGCCGCCGGCTGAACAGGGACGAACGCTCATCGAAACGCGGTCAGGTCGCGGCGGGTTTTTTCTTTTTCGGCTTGGCGGCCTTTGGCTCTGCCGCGGGCTCTGCTCCGCGCTCAATCGACGTCAGCCGTCCGGCCGTGAACGTATAGATTCCGGCACGTTGCCCACGCGACCAGTTGACCACCGCAACGCGCTCACCGCGCGCATTGTTTGAAATGCTGACGTTGTCGGGCGCGCCGATTCCGCGCACGACATCACACTCGGTGTGGCCGAGCGCAACCGCTCCTGTGGTTGCGGGCGCTGCAGCCGTCGCGCCGTTGGAGGAAGCATTGGCGTTTGACGTAATGCCCGCGGAAGCCATACCCGGGCACGCGCCTTCGGCGCTGACGAGATCTTCGGCCGTGACGGGCTTGTCGGGGGTCAGGGGCGGCGTCTCGATCGAAACGTTCTTGATGAAAAGCCTGCCACTGCGCGAAAACCACTCCGCATCTTTCGACAGGAGATCGGACGAAAAGATGTCGGAAGTCGTGGCTCCGCAGCCAACGATCAGGGGCGCGAACAGAAGCAACGCCAGCACTGATTTCCCGCGATGAAATTCGGCTTTCACGATCAAGCAGTCCCAGCAACGCCTTGAGCGATTGTCCCAGCATCACTTTGCGGCACGACGGTGGCTTTATGCAAGGTCACGGACGGAAACTACACACTATCATTGATCGAAGGAACGTCCTAATCGCGTCGCTGCCACCGACCTCTTTCGTCGGCCTGCCAATAGGTCACCTCGAATCCCCTCGTCTTGCAATCGGTCCAGGCGGTGCGCGCGGCCGCCAGCGCCTCGTTGTCGTCGCCGTTGAAAACCAACACGATCCGCTCATAGGAGCCGGAGTCCTCCGGCAACGGGGCGCTGTCGACCAGAAATCTCACATTGGCTCGATTGGGATTGCTCTCCTCCACCGCAAGCACGATCGGCTGATCCTCAGCGTCGCGGGCACGCCAGGTGGTGTGTGGAAGAAAGGAATCATCGCGATAGGTCCATAAGTGAGCGTCCAACGCGTCGGCGCGCTCGTCCGAAGTCGACTGCACAACGACACGCCAGCCGCGCTCCAGAGACTTTTCGAGGAGTGACGGCAGGACGTTTTCCAGTGTCATGTCCTGCAGATGGTAGAATAGAACTTCCGTCATCGGTTCAAGCTACCCGGTTGCGAAATCCGTATCAGCCGCCGCCGGCTTGCGAAGGTTAGGACCAGAGGTGAAACCAAATCCAACCTTCTGGGGCGCGCTTTGCTTCGAAATTCCCGTCGAGCTCGCGTCGCCCCGCACAAACGGCGAATCCGCCTAGCGTTCGTAATAATCTGCCACGAGCCGATCGAGTAGCCGAACGCCAAATCCTGAACCCCAACTTTGATTGATCTCGGTTTTCGGCGCCCCCATGGCGGTTCCCGCGATATCCAGGTGAGCCCATGCGGTGCCGTCCACGAAGCGTTGCAGGAACTGCGCCGCGGTAATCGAGCCGCCATGGCGATTGCCGGTGTTTTTCATATCGGCGAATTGCGAATCGATCTGCTTGTCGTATTCCGGACCCAACGGCATGCGCCAGACGCGTTCCCCCGTCGCAAGTCCCGCTTTCGTCAGCCGCTCGGCCAGTTCGTCATTGTTGGAGAACAAGCCGGCATATTCGGTGCCGAGCGCAACCATGATGGCGCCGGTGAGCGTGGCAAGATCGATCATGAATTTCGGCTTGAATTTCTTCGCCACATACCAGAGCACATCCGCCAGAACCAGCCGACCCTCGGCGTCGGTGTTGATAATTTCGATCGTTAGTCCGGACATCGAGGTGACGATATCGCCGGGACGCTGCGCGTTGCCGTCGGGCATGTTCTCGACAAGGCCGATGGCGCCTACCGCATTGATCTTTGCTTTCCGTGCCGCCAGCGCATGCATCAACCCGACGACGCAAGCCGCTCCCCCCATATCGCCTTTCATGTCCTCCATGCTTCCCGATGGTTTGATCGAGATGCCGCCGGTGTCGAAACAGACGCCCTTTCCTACAAAGGCAAGCGGTTGATCGCGGCGCTTGCCGCCATTCCAGCGCATGATGACGGTTCGGCCCGGTCGCGCCGAGCCCTGGGCGACACCGAGCAGCGCGCCCATTCCGAGCTTCTTCATCGCGTTGACATCGAGCACATCCACCCCGACGCCCAGTTTGCGTAGCTGACTGGCGCGACGGGCGAATTCTACCGGAAACAAGACGTTCGGCGGTTCGTTGACGAGGTCGCGCGCGACGATGACGCCGTCGACGACCTGGGCGGTTGGCGCGAAAGCCTTTCGCGCTGTGGCTGTGTCGTCCACGGCGAGCGAGATATCGGCACGCAAGATGCCCTCCTCGCCGTCCTTCTTCTTGGTCTTGTAGCGATCGAATTTATAGGCTCGCAGACGGATGCCGGAGGCAATGGCGGCCGCCTGGGCGGGTTTTACGGCCACACCGGGCAGCTCGGCGACGACGGTTACGGGTCCGTTACCGGCACCCAGTTTGCCGGCTGCCGCCCCGCCCAGCTTGAGAAAATCGTTGTCCTTGACGTCGGCTAACTTGCCCACACCCATCACGATCAGGCGTTTGGCCCTAAGGCCCTCAGGCGCCAGGATATCGAGCGTCGCGGCGCTTTTCCCCTTGAATTGATTGATTTCGGCAGCCCGCCTGACCACACCGACGGCATCACCAAGCATTTTTACGGTTGCCGGACCGAATTCCAGCCGATCATCGCAAAAGACCACCAAAACCCCGCGGACTGGGGCGGTAAACGGGACGAAGCCGACCTTGACGGCGTCGGTCATGGGAAAATCCTCCAAAATCAGGGCTGTCGCCGGGGCGGGAGTCCCGCTTGGCTGTCCAAATGCTCTCTTCGCGGCTGCGAAAGAGGTCCGTCAAGAGCCTGCCTTGGCGACTATGGCCCGTCCCCTGCTGAACTGCCAAGCGCCTCGTGGCTGGACCGCCACATAAGCGGAATTATTAACTATATCGCAACGGTGCCTTGGCGCAGCCATTTTGTTGACGGATCAAAGGGATGGTAGTGAGAGAATAAGTCAGCGGGGAGCGCGGCGGCTACGACCAGGGGGATCCCGATTCGGGACTGGTCGAGAGCCGCCTTCCGGCGCGCGTGGCAGGGTCGTGCGGTAACGATGGGGTCGATCGACAGGTATATCTTTCGCACGACGCTTGCGTCGTTTGCGGTGGTCCTGGTGAGCCTCACTGGGGTGATCTGGATTACCCAGGCGTTACGCGGCATCGATCTGATGACCAGCCAAGGTCAGACCATCCTGACCTTCCTCGGCGTCACCAGCCTCGTCATTCCCGCGCTGGTCCTGATCATTTCCCCCATCGCCTTGATGATTGCCATCTCGCACACACTCAACAAACTCGCGACGGATTCGGAAATCATCGTAATGAATGCGGCCGGCTTCTCGCCGCTCCGGCTGTTCCATCCGTTTCTGCTCGCCACCCTGGTGGTGTCGCTCTTGGTCGCCTTCATCGCATCCTATCTCGCCCCAGACGGCATGCGCAGACTCAAGCAGTGGGACGCCGAAATCACCGCGGACGTGCTTGCCAATATTCTGCAACCCGGCCGCTTCGCCCAGCTCGATCAAAACCTGACGATTCGCATTCGCGAGCGCCAACCCGGGGGCCTGCTCGTTGGAATCTTCATCGACGACCGCCGCGATCCAAAGGAACGGATCAGCATCGTCGCCGACCATGGCACGATCGTTAAGAACGAAGGCGGCTCAATCCTGATTTTGGAAGACGGAAATCTCGAGCGCTTCGAGGCCGGCAAACGTGACCCGGCACTGGTGGCATTCGGCCGCTACGGGTTTGACATGTCGAAGTTCTCAAACCAGGGCCACGATGTCGCGCTCGGCATTCGCGAACGCTATCTCTGGGAACTGCTGTCGCCTTCGGACAGCGATCCGGTCTATCAGCAGTTGCCCGGCCAATTCCGTGCCGAGCTGCATGACCGCTTCATGGCGCCAATTTATCCCTTTGCCTTTGCAGCGCTCACCTTTGCTTTTCTCGGCGCTCCGCGCACGACGCGCCAGAGCCGAAATTTTTCGATCGGCGGCGCCATTCTCACCGTCTTCGGGCTGCGGATGGCGGGATTTGCCTGCTCCGTTATGGCGGTCAAAACACCGCTCGCCGCACTTGTCCAGTATCTGATGCTCGCCGCGTCGATCGGCGCAAGCTTTTGGATCATCGTCGGCGGGATCGTCATAGAACCGCCGCCGGCGGCGATGGAAGCCATCAACAAATCCAACGCGCGTCTGCTGCGGCTATTCGGACGGCCCGCCGCAGCATGAGCATAATCACAAACACATTGGGGCGTTATTTCGCGGGCCGTTTCGTGGTTTCGGCACTTGGGGTGTTTGCCGGCATTTTCATGCTTCTGGTGCTGGTCGATTACATCGAGATGGTCCGGAAAACGTCGGGACTGGTTGAGGTTTCCGCCGTTACGGTGGCGGAGACCTCGCTGTTCCGCGTTCCGCAATTGCTCGAAAAGATGATGCCGTTTTGCATCCTGATCGGCGCGATGACCTGCTATCTCGCGCTTTCGCGGCGGCTGGAACTGGTGGTCGCGCGGGCTGCCGGCGTTTCGGCATGGCAATTCATTGCGCCGGCGCTGGCAAGCGCAATCATGCTCGGGATCGTGGCTACGGCCGTTTACAATCCGATGTCTGCTAATCTGCGCGAGCTCTCCAAGCGAATGGAAGCCGAGCTGTTTGGCTCCGCGCCCGGCGGCGGCGTGCAGGATGCCTCCGGTTTCTGGATCAACCAGGTCAACAGCGACGGCCAGGCCATCATCAACGCGGCTCGTAGCGAAAAGCAGGGCGTGCGTCTGACGGGTCTGACGGTATTCCGCTTCGATAACGACTACCGGTTCAGGGAGCGAATCGAGGCGCAGCAGGCCACGCTTGAAGAGGGGCGCTGGCTGTTCAAATCGGTGCGGCGCTACACCCTCGATGCTCCCCCGGTTGAGCAGGATAGCCTCTCGCTCAGCACCAGCCTGACGCCGGCCCAGGTTCGCAACAGTTTCTCCACCCCCGAAACTGTGTCTTTTTGGCAACTACCTGGTTACATCCGGTCATCGGAAAGCTCCGGATTCGCGACCGCCGGGTACCGGTTGCAATACCACAAGCTCCTCGCCCAGCCATTTTTGCTTGCGGCGATGGTGATGCTGGCCGCTGCCGTCAGTCTTCGATTCTTCCGATTCGGCGGCGTGCAAAAGATGGTTTTGAGTGGCGTGGGCGCGGGCTTTCTGCTCTACGTTCTATCCAAAGTAACTGAGGATTTGAGCAAGGCTGAACTGATGCATCCTATCGCATCGGCGTGGCTGCCCGTCTGCGTGGGCGGCCTCACCGGCTTTTTGGCCTTGTTGTACCAGGAGGACGGATAGTGGCCGTCGTCGCCGCCCTCCAAGCAACGTGGTCGCCTGCCTTCAGGCGGCGCGCCTTCGCGCGCCGCGATCGTATTCGCTTGTCTACTGGCCGCGGAGGGATCGTCCTCATCCTCCTGGGCCTTCTCCTGGCCGGCCCCGTTGGGCTGGTGACGGCACGCTCGGCTTCCGCGCAAACCTTCACCTACAATCCGAGGCCTCCCAAACCGGTAACGGCCCGGCCGGCCAATGACGGGCAGATGCTCGTTCAGGCGAACGAAGTCGACTACGACTACAACAACTCCCGGGTGTCTGCGGTCGGCAATGTCCAGTTGTTCTACAACGGGACCAGCGTCGAGGCCGACAAGGTCATCTACGATCAGAAGACCAAGCGGCTGCATGCCGAAGGCAACATCCGCATGACCGATGCGGACGGCAAGATTACTTACGCCAACATCCTGGATCTGAGCGACGACTATCGCGACGGCTTCGTCGATTCGCTGCGCGTCGACACCGCCGATTCGACACGCATGGCCGCAAGCCGCGCCGATCGCTCCAGCGGCAACTACACGGTCTTCGAGAACGGGGTCTACACCGCCTGTGCGCCCTGCAAGGATGATCCGCAGAAGCCGCCATTATGGCAGGTCAAGGGAATGCGCATCATCCACGACCAGATCAACAAGATGCTCTACTTCGAGAACGCCCAGCTCGAATTTTTCGGCGTTCCCCTCGCCTATATTCCGTATTTCTCAGCGCCTGATCCGACCGTGAAGCGAAAGACCGGATTTTTGATGCCGATCTACACGACGAATTCGACGTACGGATTTGGTGTCGAGACGCCGTTCTACTGGGCGATCGCGCCCGATTATGACCTGACCTTCAATCCACGCTTCATGACCCAGCAGGGCGTACTGTTGCAGGGCGAATTCCGTCAGCGCCTGCTCGATGGCGCCTATCAGATCCGCGCTTACGGCATCGATCAGCTTGATCCTGGGCAATTTGCCGGTCAGCCGGGCGACCACCAATTCCGCGGCGGAATCGAGACCAAAGGCGAGTTTGCGCTGAATGACAAGTGGGTCTGGGGCTGGGAAGGAATCGCGTTATCCGACTTCATGTTCCTGTCGGACTACAGGCTGGCCGCCTACAAGGATGCCTACGGTTCGTTCCTGACCCTGCCGACCGAGGCCCCCTCGCAGCTTTACCTGACGGGCGTCGGCAACCGCAGCTATTTCGACGCGCGCACGATCTATTATCTCAGCCTGTCGGGTAACCAGTCGCAGGTGCCGGTCATCTGGCCCGTGATCGACTATTCCAACGTCATCAACCACTCCGTGCTCGGCGGCGAGGTCAGCTACAAGACAAATTTCACGAATCTGACGCGTGATGAAGCAGTCTTCAATCCGATCAATGCGGTGGCCGCCGCGACCGGCGCCTGCTCGGTACTGACCTCAGCCGACCCGGCGAAGAGCATCGTGCCTGCCAACTGTCTGATGCGGGGCATGCCCGGAACCTACACGCGTGCAACCGGTGAGGCGACTTGGCGGCGATCCTTCACCGATTCGGCGGGTGAAATCTGGACGCCGTTTGCCAGCGTTCGCGCCGATGCCATTAACGCCTCGATTTCGAACCAGCCGGGCGTTTCGAACTTCCTGCCGGTCGGCGATACCGAGGCGCTGCGGGTGATGCCGACCGTCGGCCTCGAATATCGCTATCCCTTCATCAACGTTCAGCCGTGGGGCACCACGACGATCGAGCCGATTGCCCAGGTCATCATCCGTCCCAACGAACCCTATGCGGGCAAGTTGCCGAACGAAGACGCGCAGAGCATGACGTTCGACACCAGCAACCTGTTCAGCGTCGACAAATTCTCCGGCTATGACCGCGTCGAGGGTGGTGGCCGCGCCAATGCCGGCGTGCAGGCGACCACGCAGTTCGATCGCGGCGGCGCGATCACGGCCGTGTTCGGGCAATCCTACCAACTGTTCGGCTTGAACTCCTTTGCGGTGCACGACGTTACCAATACCGCGGTCGATTCCGGTCTGCAGACCCCGCAGTCGGATTACGTCGCCAGCCTCAGCTATTCGCCGAACAGGGTCTTTACTTTCAGCACGCGCGCGCGATTTGATCAGGCGACCTGGAACGTTCAGCGCTTCGAGGCTGAAGGCAAAGCCAACTTCGACCGCTGGTCGGTGAGCGTGTTGTACGGCGATTATGCCGCTCAGCCTGATATTGGATATCTGACGCGCCGCGAAGGCATTCTTGTCAGCGGATCGGTCAAGGTTGCTTCGAATTGGGTGGCCTCGGGAGCTGCGCGATGGGATCTTGTTGCAAACCAGATCAACCAATACGTGGTCGGCGCCGGCTATGTGGATGACTGCTTCGTGCTGGCGGCGAACTACGTGACGTCCTTCTCCTATGCGACGACGACTTCGCCACCAATACTTGGACATGCTTTCATGTTACAGCTTGGCTTGCGGACTCTCGCCGGTACCAATTCGTCAGCGCAATAAAGTCCAGGCGAATTACCGGACGCTGCGCCAGACTTGGTGGTCTCGTTCCAACATTTACTCCTCTGCGAATGTTGGAATCGAAAGACCACCGCCGAATCTGAGATTTGGTGGAGTGCGGCATCTGACACGAGTTTTGCGAGGCGACCGAGTAGCGAATGTCAATTCCAACCCACCAGGGACCGACCAACGTAACTAATATGACCATGCTCACTAAAGTTCTAAGTCGTTTTTCGGCTGTCATCCCCGGCCTCGGAGTGGCCGTGGTCTTGATGGCATCCTGGACGCCAGCGCATGCGCAGGTCGCTGTGATGGTGAATGGCGAGCCCATCACCAATTACGATATCGAGCAGCGCAGCAAATTGATGATGCTCAGCACCCACAAACCGCCCGACCGAAAGCAGGTGATCGACGAACTGATCGACGAAAAAGTAAAAATCAAGGAAGGAAAAAAATTCGGTATCGATCCGTCTGCCAGCGACGTCGATCAATCTTATGCCGCGATGAGCTCGCGAATGCACATCACGCCGGATCAGCTGACGAAATCCCTGGAAACCCAGGGCATTCGTGCGGATACGCTGAAGTCGCGCGTGAGGGCCGATATGGTCTGGAGCAATTTGGTTCGCGGCCGCTACAAGGAAAGCCTCCAGGTCGGCGAAAAAGACGTTGCCGCGGCCCTTCAGGAACAAGGCATCGAGGAGAAGACGGACACCCAGGCGTTCGAATACAAGATGCAGCCGGTCGTGCTGATCGTCCCACGGGGATCGGCGGCCGACGCCATCGAAACTCGAAAAAAGGAAGCCGAGGCACTGCGGGCGAGAATTCAAACCTGCGCCGAAGTGAACTCGTTCTTCAAGTCGATGCAGAACGCGGCGCTTCCGGCCGTCGTAACCAAGACATCGGCCGACATACCTCCATCGCTTCGCGAGCTGCTCGACAACACGCCTATCGGCCACTTGACCGCACCCGAATTGACCAAGCAGGGCGTCGAGATGGTCGCCTTGTGTGCAAGGGAGCCGACCAAAATCGACACGCCCAAAAAGAAGGAAATTCGGGAAAAGATGTATTCCGAAAAGTACGACGCAAAGTCGAAATGGTACCTGCGCGAAGTCCGCAAAGCCGCGATGATCGAATATCGTTGCGCCGAGGCGGCGGGCGCACAACACACGCCAAATGACGAATGCCAAAGCCGATCGCGCTGACATCAGGCGAACCCGCAGGTATCGGACCCGACATCACCATCAAGGCTTGGCTCCGTCGCGATAAGCTGGAGCTTCCGCCCTTTTACTGGCTCGGCGATCCCGACCTGCTCGCCCGGCGAGCAAGGAGTCTTCGAGTTCAGCTCAAGCTGGCCGAGATTCGTGCCGACCGGGTATGCGACGTGTTCGCGGACGCCCTGCCCGTGGTCGCCACTGGCCAAATTGCAACCGCACAACCCGGTAAACCAGATGGCACCAGCGCCGAGGCCGCCATGTCCTCGATACGAAAGGCGGTCGAGGACGCAACGGCCGGGCGGGCCAGCGCGGTAGTGACCAACCCGATCGCCAAGAGCGTGCTTTACCGCGCGGGTTTTCGCCATCCCGGCCATACCGAGTATCTTGCCGAACTCGCAGCGACCGCCGGCAGGACGCCGCAGCCCGTCATGTTGCTGTGGTCCGCCGATCTGGCCGTGGTGCCTGTGACCATCCACGTTTCGTTGCGTGAAGCGCTCAGGCAGCTTTCAACCGATCTGATCGTGACGACGGCTCGCATTGTGGCGGCTGACCTGAAGACCCGCTTCCTCATTGCCAATCCGCGCCTGGCCGTGTCCGGCCTCAACCCGCACGCGGGCGAAGAAGGATCGCTCGGTACCGATGAGGAAACCATCGTGGCTCCGGCCATCGAAATTCTCCGTGGCGACGGCCTGAACGTCAGAGGGCCGCTGCCGGCGGACACGATGTTCCACGAGGCCGCGCGCCGTACCTACGATTGCGCAATCTGCATGTATCACGACCAGGCACTGATCCCGATCAAGACGCTGGCGTTCGAGGATGCAGTCAACGTGACGCTGGGACTACCCTTCATTCGCACCTCCCCTGATCACGGCACGGCATTCGACATCGCAGGAAGCGGGAAAGCGAATCCGTCGAGCTTGATCGCGGCATTGCGGCTTGCCGCCCGCATGGCGGCGACGCAGGCAGCATGAGCGCGATCGATGATCTCCCGCCGCTTCGCGATGTCATTCGCCAGTATGCCCTGTCGGCGCGCAAATCGCTCGGCCAGAACTTTCTGCTCGACCTCAATCTAACCGCACGGATCGCACGCGCCGCGGGTCCGCTTGAAGATGCGACGGTGGTCGAGGTCGGTCCCGGTCCGGGCGGGTTGACCCGCGCCTTGCTGGCGCTGGGCGCGCGCCATGTCATTGCGGTGGAGCGCGACCAGCGCGCGCTTCCCGCCCTCGAAGAGATTGGCCGGCGCTATCCGGGGCGGCTTGAGGTCGTCTGTGCTGACGCCCAGCAATTCGATCCACGCCCATTCCTCGGCTCAACCCGCGCGAAAATCGTCGCCAACCTGCCTTACAACATCGCAACCCAACTGTTGATTGGCTGGCTGTCCCTCGAACCCTGGCCACCCTGGTACGACATGATGGTGTTGATGTTTCAGCGCGAGGTCGCCGAACGCATTGTCGCGCGCGAAAACGATGAGGCTTATGGGCGTCTGGGCGTACTCGCAAACTGGCGCGCCGAAACCAGGATCCTGTTCGATATTTCACCGGCCGCCTTCGTGCCGCAACCCCAGGTGACTTCGTCCGTCGTGCGACTGATACCTCGCCCTGCCCCGGAGGTCTGCGACCGCCGCGCGCTGGAGCAAGTGGCTGCGGCGGCATTCGGGCAGCGGCGGAAAATGTTGCGGCAAAGCCTCAAATCCTTGTCGGTCGATCCGGCAAGGCTCGCGGCTGCGGCCCATGTCGATCCGACCCAGCGCGCAGAGACCATTCCGGTCAGCGGCTTTGTTGCCATGGCCCGGGAATTGACCAATATTCGCCGCAACAACTGAATGTCCCCAGGGAGAACTGCCATGCCGCTCATGCGACGCCAATCGCTAGTCCAATTCGATGCGCCGCTGTGCGAGACCATCGTCGATACGCCCAGGCCGATGGGGCGGGAGGTCCTGGTCCGTATCGAACGTTGCGGACTGTGCCATTCCGACCTTCACATCCAGGATGGGTATGCCGATCTCGGGGGCGGCAAGCGGCTCGACACCACGCGCGGCATGACCCTGCCGTTCACGCTGGGACACGAGATCGCCGGCGTCGTCGAGGAAGTCGGCCCCGAAATACCAAGCGAGCTGATCGGCGCCAGGAAAGCGGTTTTTCCCTGGATCGGCTGCGGCCAATGCCGCGAGTGTCTGCAGGGCGACGAAAACCTTTGTGCCAAACAGCGCTTCCTGGGCGTCACCATCGATGGCGGGTTTGCGAGCCACGTATTGGTGCCCGACGCCAGATACCTGCTGGATTACGATCCGCTGCCGGTCGAACAGGCGGCGACTTTGATGTGCTCGGGGGTGACGGCCTATGGCGCGCTCAAACGCCTGGTCGATCGGCCGCGGCAGCGCAACCTCTTGCTGATCGGCCTCGGCGGCGTCGGCATGATGGGGTTGGCCTTTGCCCAGGCGATGTTCAAACAGAACATCTCGGTTGCGGATTTGAGTCCCGCTGCGCGCGAAACGGCGCTGAAGAACGGTGCGGCCGTCGCCTATGATCCTTCCGAGGCCGAGGTTTCCAGGCGCATCATCAAGGAGACCGAAGGCGGCTTCGACGAGATCGTCGATTTCGCCGGCAACGAGAGATCGATGGCCTTTGCGGTTTCGGTTCTGGCGCGTGGCGGCAAGATCGTGGTTTCCGGTCTGATGGGCGGCAGTTTCAGTCTCCCGATGGTGCAATGGGTCTATAAGCGCATGACCATCGAAGGCTTCATGGTGGGAACGTTGGCCGAAGGGCGCGAGCTGATGGCTCTTGCCCGCGCAGGCAAGATCAAACCGACGCCGATGCGGGAAGAACCGATGGCGGACGTTCAGAAATGGATCGACGCTTTGCGCGCAGGCAAGGTGGTCGGACGTGTTGTGCTGAAAAACTGAGGTGGAATTTCAGCCGCTGTCGCGAACAGGAGAGTCTTATGGGGTCCCGAACCATTTCGACCCTGGCTGCCGGTCTGGCTGCGCTTGCCGTTGCCGTAACGCCGGCTCAGGCACAGAAGCGATACGGCCCCGGCGCCACCGACCACGAAATCAAGATCGGAACTACGACGCCCTACAGCGGCCCTGCTTCCGCCTATTCGGCCGGTGCGGTTTCGATTGCCGCCTTTTTCGCGATGGTGAACGAACAGGGAGGTGTGAACGGGCGCAAGCTGAATTTCATCAGCCTTGATGATGCCTATAGTCCACCCAAGACGGTCGAGCAGATCAGGCGTCTGATCGAAAGCGAGGAGGTGCTGTTTCTAGTCAATCCGGTCGGCACCGCGCCCAACATGGCCGTTCTCAAATACATCAACCAGAAAAAAGTCCCTCACCTCTTCGTTGGCTCGGGCGCAACGATCTTCAACGATCCCGAGCATTTTCCTTGGACGATGAGCTGGACGCCGCACTACGCATCCGAAGGCGAAATCTACGCCAGACATGTGCTCGCCGCGAAACCTGACGCCAGAATCGGCGTCATCGCGCAAAACGACGATCTCGGCCGCGATTACCTCCTCGGATTCAGGCGGGGTCTGGGCGAGAGGGCCTCGTCGATGATCGTATCCACGCAGACCTATAACACCAGCGATCCGACGATCGACTCCCAGATCGTTTCACTGAAGGCCTCGGGCGCGGACGTTTTGCTGATTGCCGCTGTGCCCAGGTTCGCGGCGCAGGCCATCCGCAAGGCCTACGATATCGACTGGCATCCGCTGAAATTCGTGGTCAGCGTGGGATCCTCGATATTCGGTGCCATCCGTCCGGCCGGCTTCGAGGCTTCAAAGGGCGTGATCTCGGCGGCCTATCAGAAGGATCCGGCCGACCCTCAGTGGAAAGGCGACCCCGCGATGCAGGCGTGGAACGTCTGGATGGACAAGTACAATCCCCGGATCGACAAAAGCGACTACTACGCGCCCTACGGCTACAACATCGGGTTTGCGGTGGTCCAGATCCTCAAGCAGTGCGGCGATGATCTGACGCGCGAGAACATCATGAGGCAGGCTTCTCATCTCGACATGGAATTGCCGATGCTCCTGCCCGGAATTCGGCTCAAGACCACGCCGAGCGATCTGCGGCCGATCAAGCAGATGCGCCTGGTGCGTTTCGATGGCGAACGCTACGTGCTGTTCAGCGACGTGCTGGCGAGCGAATAATTTAGATACAACAAGACATTAACAAAATTCTAAGATCTTGAGGTGCGCCGGAGGTACGGGAAGGCTGGAGTGCGGTGGCACCGCGGATGGCGGAGTTGGCATCGCTTCTACAGGATAGTGAGCACCGCCTCGGCACGGTGTAAGTTGCCAGCCGATGACCACAGCGATTTGCTCCAAGTGCGGGGAGATGAAGGCCGATCCGCTCAGCCCCTGCCCACAGTGCGGGGCGGTGCCGAGGATCGAGGCCCCGGCACCCCTCGAACCTCGCACCACTGGTGGCATGCTCGGGCTTGCAGTCGGGGTCGCCGCAGTCGCACTGGCGGTCGCACTTGCCGCACACTGGAGCTAGTCCCCACCGTTTCGATCAGACCATCTCGC